>BNJU01000081.1_pt1 | contig 267650 bp, 361 predicted proteins | sample 8539281 | NCBI WGS metagenome assembly BNJU01 (sample SAMD00202456, study PRJDB9452) | human saliva metagenome | isolation source: human saliva | place: Japan
TTTATTGAGCGTACACCGCGTGGTCGTCGAGTGACGATTAAAGCAAAGCGACATTTGGGAAAAATAGTTATCGTATTCTTCGGCTTTTTTTGTGCTTTAATAAAAACCAGACAAACTTAACTAGGAGCCGCCATGGGCAAAAACAAGCAACGACATCACCAGTTAAGAACTCTAAAGCTAGGCGCTGGCTACGACGATTTATAATTTTGATAGGAATTTTGGCTGGTTTGTGGCTGGTTAATTTTTTAACTTGGCTGCCGGCGTATGTGGAAGTGTGGAATATGGCACGAGATCCAATGGCTGAAAAGGGCATTTTGGGCTTAAAGCTGAAATCGTCACGCGAAATACATCGCATACCTACAGAACGCGGATTTTTAAAAAAGAGTACATATCCATCAGTCGATAGATATTATGAGATGCCTCAGAGTGAGTCGGTGAGTGATTTGTTAAATAGACTGCAACGATACGCTGAAGATTCTGGCTGGAAGCTAGACAAAGAGAGGTCTGGGGCGGAATACTTTGTAGGATATAAAGATATAGAGGGTAGGAAATATCAGGTCAGCGTGGGAATAGGTGACGAAAAAATAGTATATGTATCAGTAGAAGGCTTGGGTAACTAATATGAAAATTAGAGTTATTATATTGTCTTTCTTTGTGGCTATTATTTTTGGGCTTTTTATACAACAGTCGGCTCAAGGCGAAGTTGTTCCTTATAATTACGCAGGAAAGAAACTTACGATTACATTACTAGGCGATTCTTATTCGGCAGGCAATGGTGCCGATGGGTATGAATATGGTCCTAATATCTGTCATCGTAACAGCAACAACTGGGCGGAAATGTATAAAAAATGGTTAAGTAATAACGGACTGTCAGTAACGCTTATAAATCGCGCTTGTTCTGGAGCTAAAATTAATGACTTCTTGGAGGATAAGAGTGCGGGTAGTGTCGTAAAAACGATTAGTGATGATCCGAGCAAGCTAGCAACGAATGAACAGATTATTAAATATGCAGAAGACAAGGATATTTGCAATATTAAACCGAATAACGACTTAAAAGTTGCTTATAGAATCATAAGTAGTACGATTGGTTCTAAGCGCGGAAAAAATCAGAAAAGAGTTAATATAAGATGTAATTATACGATTCGACGACAACTTGATAGCGTGGATCGCAGCACGGATATGGTAATGATGACGATTGGTGGAAATGATTTGGATTTTGACAGCATTGTTAAATCTTGTTTTGTGGCCGCAATAAGATCTGCTTCAGATTGCAAAACAAAGATAAATGACGCCAGGAATCTGCTGGATAAATTAGAAGATAGAACGAAAACCATTTTATCATCGCTTAATTCTCGTTTACGCCCAGACGCGAAAATAGTTCTCTTAGGATACCCACTACTAGCACTTGATAATGGCGAGAAGCTATCCGATTTTTCGGTTGCTAGTGAAGTGCGCAAGTTAGGGCTGGAAGGTAATTTACGCCAGAAAAAGGTGGTTGAGGAATATAATAAAAGCCTCGGTAAAGAGAAAGTGATTTTTATTGATAGTTTGCCAAAGCGGTTTTCTGGTCATGAACCAGACGCTTCAATATTTAAGAAGAATCACGACCGTTGGATTCATGAATTTCTTGAGCCAAATGCATTCGATATGAGCTCGTGGTATCATCCGAACTTCTTTGGACATAGCAATTATATGTCAGGCTTCGCGAAAAAAAGTACCACTGCCAAATTTAGTGAAACCAATAACGAAAACGAATGGCGATATTGATGTAGTATTTGTTATTGATACGACTGGTTCGATGGATAGTTCAATTAGTGCTGTTAGAAATAACATTCGAAATATAGTTGAGTCGATCAGCTCGAAAACCAAGAGTGCTAGATTTGCACTAGTCACCTATCAAGATCATCCGTGTTGTGGCGGAAGCTCTGATGACTATCCATCCAAAATTGAGACAGATTTTACGAGCAGTGTCGAGGCGCTTAACAAGGCTGTCAATTTTATTCAACTCGGTAATGGTGGCGACTGGGAAGAATCTGTTTATTCTGGTATTAAGACAGGGCTGAATCTACAATGGCGAGCGGGAGTAAAGAAGATTATGATTGTGATTGGTGACGCTCCAGCTAAGAATCCAGAACCAGTTACCGAGCTAACCGAACAATCTATCATTGATGCTGCTTATGCTGTTGATCCAGCTCAAATATATATTATTGACACTTCTGGACATGATGCAATGGCGCCTGTGATGTCTTTGACTGAAAGAACGGGCGGCGCATATTTACAAGCCGATGATAGCAATAAGATCGTTGATCAGATTAATACGTCAGTTGAAAATGTGACAAACAAACCGAATGCCTGGATAAATCGTCAATATGTGGCGAAAATTGGCGACACATTAGAATTGGATGGTGTTGGTTCTTATTCGGCAAATGGTAAAATCGTGAAATATGAATGGGATGTCGATCAAGACGGCGTGTATGACGTGACGACGGATAAGCCTTTTGTCGATTATACGTTTACTAAGGAATTTTCTGGGTTGCTAACACTTAGGGTGACTGACAATTCTGGACTGATGAACGTGGCAACGACGACTTTGACTGTTAGTGATGACGGCGATGAGCATGAACGGGAATTTGATAATTGTCCAGATGTAGCGAATCCAGATCAAGCTGATTATGACAAGGATGGAATTGGTGATGCTTGTGATTCTGATCCGGGATATTTGGAGGAATATGGCTATTATCAGATGTTAGAATATGAAAAGAACCAAGCAAAGAAAGATGACAGTAAAAAAGAAAATACGAATCGTAAGCCTGCTGACGTCGCTTCGAGTAATAAAGTAAACGGTGGCAATAACAAGAAAATAGCTACCATGGATTCTGACAGTAAGGATGTAAAACTTCAGGAGAGTAGCGGTGTGAACGAGGTAAAGTCAGAGGAGGCTCGGAAGAAGTCTGAGGATAATAATGAAGGTAAGAGTGGATCGTCGTGGTTTGGTATTGCTGCAGCTGCTGGAATGGTTGCAATCAGTGTAGTAATAATAGCTATAAAAGTTTATCGCCGAAAAACAAGGCTATCTTAAGTTCTGTCGTGTTATAATATAGGCATGAATCCACAAACATCCTCGTCAGAAGATTTAACGCAGCCTGTTGCGTATGATGCTGATGGTCGACCACTATATCATCATCCGCCACAGACTGGTCGTCCAGCTCCGGTTGTGGCGCAGACGAATTCTTATGTGACGGCAAGACCAGAAATTATTGATGGGGAGAATTTTGATCCGCGATTGCGTAGTCAGTATGCTAATGAACCGCAAGTCGTACATGTTGCACGAGATATTGACCCGAAGCCGTTTACTATTAGTGACGACCTGAAGCAAAAACATGAAAAATCAGTTCAACGATACCCGAATCTCAATTTGAGCGAAGGCGAATATATCATTTTGGACATTAAACGCCATCCAATTGGTATGCTAATTCCAACAGGAATTTCGGTTTTCTTGGTGGTGATGATCATGGTGTTTGTGATGTTTTATCCGTCAATTGCTCGTGACGCAATTATTTCACCGATGCCGTCACTGACCGATGTGTTTGGCGTGGCAATGTTGCTTATTGGGATAGTGGCGCTTGGTGGTGCGGTGTCTTTGTGGATATATTTGCAAAATCATTTTTACATGACCAACGAAAGTGTAATTCAGGAAATCCAGGGTAGCTTATTTTATAGGCACGAGCAAACGGTGAGCTTAGGTAGTATTGAAGATGCAAGCTTCCTCCAATCAGGCATTATTCAGACTCTTTTCAATTATGGCACGATTCGCCTCAGCACCGAAGGGCGAAGAAACTACTATATATTCCATTTTGTGGCAAATCCACGCAAGCAAATTGCGATAATCAATAACGCCATTGAAGACTTCAAGAATGGCCGCCCTGTTTGTGATGATTAGCTAATTATTTATGGCGACTTTCTTTTACGTAGTCATCTTCATCGACAAGCGTCGCAACGAGTTTATATGACTTACATTTTCCGTCATTACAATTTGAAGACTCATAGCGATAACTGCTGTCTTTTCTCGCCAATTTTTCTTACCTTGCGGATCTTTTTAACAACTCGGGATCCATAGTCGGAAGCGTACCTTCTTCAACTTCTCTGGGTAATAGCCATTTTTTTAACGTAAAAACCTTCTTCCAGGCTATAATGCATGGCGTTAATCGCGGTGCGTTTTTTTGCGTTGTTTGATTCGTTGGTCAATTTTGTATATTGTGAGAAACCTAAGATTGCGATGATAATCAAGAAAGTCGCTACAACCAAAAGTTCAATAATAGTGAAACCGTTTCGCTTATTCATGAATGTAATTATAGCAAATCTTGTAACAAATCGGTATAATAAAGGAAGTAACTAAGGAGGGAATGCTATGGCAAAATCAGACAGTAAAACAGTAAATCCAGAAAAGTCAAGTCAGGCATTGGATAAAAAAGTTGATGAAGGTAAGCTTAAGGCGCTTGGTCTAGCAATGGATCAAATCACCAAGCAATTTGGCGACGGATCAATTATGAAATTGGGCGAGGCTCATAAAGTTGATGTTGAAGTAATTCCTTCTGGTGCTTTGAGTTTGGATTTGGCGCTCGGTGGCGGATATCCAAAAGGTCGTATCATAGAAATCTATGGTCCAGAAAGCTCAGGTAAGACGACATTGACGCTTCACGCTATTGCAGAAATTCAGAAGCAGGGTGGAACGGCAGCGTTTATTGATGCTGAGCACGCGCTTGATCCAGCATACGCTAAGCGTCTGGGCGTGGACACGGAAAATTTGTTGGTTTCTCAGCCAGATAACGGCGAGCAAGCATTGGAAATTACGGAAACGTTGGTTCGTTCGAACGCGGTGGATTTGGTGATAGTCGACTCGGTGGCTGCCTTGACGCCACAGGCTGAAATTGATGGTGATATGGGTGATTCTCATATGGGTCTTCAGGCTCGATTAATGAGCCAGGCGCTACGTAAATTGACGGGAATTATCAATAAATCAAAAGCCACGGTGATCTTTATCAATCAGATTCGTATGAAAATTGGCGTGATGTTTGGCAATCCTGAAACGACAACGGGCGGTAATGCGTTGAAATTTTATGCGTCGCAGCGAATTGATATTCGTCGAATTGGTCAGATCAAAGTTGGTGATGATATTATTGGTAACCGCACGAAAATTAAGGTCGTGAAAAATAAGATTGCACCGCCGTTCCGCGTGGCTGAATTCGACATCATGTACAACGAGGGGATCAGTAAAACTGGCGATATTCTGGATTTGGCGGCAACGCACGGTATAGTTGAAAAGTCGGGTGCGTTTTATAAATATAACGGCGAAACGATTGGTCAGGGGCGCGATAAAACGAAGACTTATTTGAAGGAAAATCCTGAGGTTCTGGCGGAAATTGATCAGAAAGTGCGTGATAAAGTGAAGGAGGAGGAAAAGTAATGCGAGCAGTAGAGTCCAGATATTCAGCCGAACACCACATGGCGTCAGTTAATCTTATTTTTGATAACGAGCAGACTGCTTACCTTCGAGAACTGTCGGAAAAAATGAATCTTGATTTCGGTGAGTTTATTCCACACGCAACGCTGATTAATGTAACTGAGCAGGATATACCGCGTCTCAAGTTAGCTGCCGCTGCGTTGCCGTCCCTAGATAAACTGGTACTTGACGGTGTCAACTTCTTGCCAGATGAAGCTGGTAACTGTGTTTGGGTTGAATTGCGTGTACAGAAAACATCCTGGATGGTTGAAGTGCGTCGGAAGTTGCTTGAAATGCTGGACGATATTCATCCGGGGCTGGATATCGATGGATTCCGTCCGCACATTACGATTGGGTGCGTCGAGGCTGGCACGCTCGGCGATATCGATATGAGCGCCATTCCGCGCCAACTGCCGGTTATTACTAAGCCGCGTGCTGCTGCTTGTTATAACGGCATGCACGGCAAAGTGGTTGAGGTGGTCGAATAGTCCACCAGTAGCTAGCGTATAGTTTTAGCGCTATAATAGTTTTATGAAAATCACCGATATTTCTCTTCAGACTCGTGATAAAAATCGCGTCAATGTAAGCGTTGACGGGAAATATCGTTTTAGCTTGGACGTATTTCAGATCGGCGAACTAGGCATTAAGATTGGTCGCGAATATACGGAAGAGGAAATTTTGAAACTAGAAGACGATAGCCAGTTTGGCAAGTTGTATGCTAGGGTCTATGAGTACTGCTTAATGCGTCCGCGAGCCATTAAAAGAAATGCGCGATTATCTGCGTCGGAAAACGCTAGCGACTCGTCGACGTTCAGCGAAAACTGGAAAAATTATTGAACGTCCTGGAATAAAGCCGGAGATTGCTGAGCGCGTCTTGGATCGTCTTATTGAGAAAAAATATTTGGACGATGAAAAATTTGCTCGATTTTGGTTTCGAGCAGCGGTTTCATGAAAAAAAGGCGCTAGTATTCGTCGTTTGAAGTTGGAGTTGGCGCAAAAGGGAATTGATAATACAACGATTGAGGCGTTAGTTAAAGGAGAATATTCGCTCTGATGACGAGGGATTGCGGAAGGTCATTGCTAAAAAAACGTTATCGATATAACGACCAGCAGAAGTTTCATGCAATATTTGGCTAGACAGGGTTTTTCTTACGACGACATTAAGAAGGCTCTTGAAAACCCAAATGATTAATCGACTTTTTGTAGATTCTGGTTGCGGACGAGGCTGCTTGCGGAATGGATTTTTCGTATGAATTTATCTGCGAAATAGGTGTTTTTTTCGGCTATGTGTGAGATAGTTGCTGATTTTACAACAATTTTTATCGTCGGTTACTTTTATAATCTGAGAACGATGAATAAAGTAGCTCTGTGTCGCTAAAACTTTTTCAAGAACGGTCGTCGAATTCGGAGTTGCTGTATAATAAAATTTCCAGCCGCCAATGTGTATCCGATAACTTTTCCGATTTTCTTATTTTTTTCATCAATAACCAACTTGTCTTTTAGTGTAAAATTAATGTCATAAATTTCTTTTATAGTAATCACATCATCAATCCTATGATTTCATCGGTTGAATCGATAATCATACCGAGCAGCTAATTTCTCTGACGTCGTCAATGCGAAGCAAGCTAGGGGTGTTGGTCCAAAAGTCGCCCTTCAAGTTCATATGCGATTATAGACAAATTCCTCGGATTGATAATTTCCCGCGATGTTCGCGCCAGTTCGGAACCTGTCTGAAGACTCATGACGGGAATATCAAGGAAGCGATCTGCGGATATAAGCATAACTATATTATAAACGGTTGTGTTCTATTCGGCAAATGGATTGGAGCGACCAGCCGGCAGGCTAAATGAGTCGTTTGCTGAAGTTGACGGTCGGAAGTCTTTAATAATTTGCATGGTTTTTTTATCAAAGCTTATTGATGTAGTTTGTGGTTCTTCGGTAGGAACTGTTAAAAGTCCGCTCAAAAAGAAATATCGCGATTGCTACGCCTCCGATTACGACAACGCTATATATTATCACATGAAATCGCCACAGGAATTTTGACAGTGATTTTTACGATTGGCTCGAGCTGTTCTGATATTGATGGACTCATCGTGTATAAACCTTTACTTCAAGTGATTGGATTGATATTTCATGATTATTTGCGCCTCTGGAAATTGATACGCCTGAAAGCTGCATTCGAGTGACATTTTTTTCAATAAGACTAAGGAAATGTAGGAATTTCGTGTAATCTATATGATCTCCCAGTTGAATTGATACGAAAAGTACTCTTCACTCCAGCAGGGGCTGGTGGATGTTTGCTTGCTAGATGTCGCTGTTTTAGTAGAGGTTGTTGGTTCGTTTTGGAAAGAGAAAGATTTAATCGGAATGCCAGCGCGGTCAGCATAGGTATTTAGATCTTGGATAATCTGATTTTGATATTGATAAAGTTTCGATTCTGAGACGATATTCTTTGCTTTTTTTAACTGTGTCGGAATTGCGATCGAGCTGAGATTTTTGATGCTAGTAAACTTTGTATTTTTTGCATCAACTGCAGTTGCTTCGGTCTGCATTTTTTTCCGACTTCTTCTGATGTTTTTGCTTAAGAATGAATAGGCGAAAATAACTAGTCCTACCATTGCTGACAATATTATGAGCAATAATAACGACAGGATAATTCGCGCGATGCTGGCATTTAGAACTTTTTTTCATTGTTTTAAGACCTCTGGCTTTGGTGTAACGCTAATTGTTATAGTGATTGGATAATCCGCAGGCTTGTCTGACGATTGGTTACCGCCGCTATAAACAACGGTTTCCAGGTGGACGTCGCTAAATATCTCTGACTTTTCCAAGCTGGTTTTTATTCGGATGGCGTCATCCTTATTTTTTCCGAGAGCTGTTAATGACAATGGTTTATCTAACGCTGAAGTGTCTAGTGTCAGAGAATCCAAAAACCATGCCTGATGGGTATATACTGTGCAATTTTTCGGAATAATTGTAGAGTAATGGGCCTCGTTGCTAATGATCACTTTAGCTGAGTCAAGATCTTTCTTGAAACTCGCTAACTTCTTTTTGCGTCGATTGGTATTGAGTAAGCTTAGCATTTCCTTCGTCGATGTTAGCTTGAGCTGAGGTGCGGCTATTCTCTAAAAATAGATAAAATCCGCCAATAGTTAAGAATAGCAAGCCTGCAAATATCAATGATATGGTGCAGTATCGTCTTAAGATGACATTTACTCGTCCAGCGCTGATTTGCTTTTTTTCTTGAGGGGGGAGAAGGTTAATCATAAATATCCTCCTGCTTGATTAAGGCTAGCCCTGCGACTGGTGATAGTTGAGAGCGAAGCTGTTTTGCTGGCTGCTCTAGTCCATCGAAATTGAGCATTTGCCACGGACTTGCCACGCGCGCTGGCATTAATAGTTCGTTTGTGAAAAAAATCACCAATTCCTGGAAGATTACCGCCGCCGCCAACGATGAGAACTTTGCTCGATTTTTTTCTCATTAGGGAAGCGGTCTGTGTAATATCGCATAACACGCTTAACTTCGTTGGTCATTTTTTCCAAACTTGGGTGCAAGGCTCCTGCGATTCTGGATTGTCTTGGGCCGGGGTTTAATCCGTTTAATACCTTGAACTGATGAGCTGTCTCGATTGGTACGTTCATTTTTCTTTAGCTAAAGTTTAAGGTTAGCGTGATATCCACCGACATTTAAGCCGCCCGTCACGCGTATATCAGAATCTAGAATCGCGATATCTGTAGTTGATGTACCTATGTCGACGATAACAGTAGGGAGCATTCCTTCTTCTGTGCGCTTCAGAAGTCTAGCGATTGCGCTAATGTTCGGCTCAATTATTGCAACTTCCAGGCCGCATTGTTTTGTGGCATCTAGCATACTGTCGATCATTTTCTTCGGTGCGGCACACATCAGAACACTAAGTTCATCTTTCGTGCGATTGATAATTCGATAGTCCAAATAAAGAGAATCTAGGGGTGCTGGAATGTATTGTTCGGCTTCCAAATTTACCGCACTGCGAATATTGCTTTCTTCTTTCACGGGCAGGCTAAATGTTCGTGAGAATGTTCGGTTGGTCGGTATGCCCAGCGCTACGCGATTGCTGTTAATTTGTCCTACGACGTTTTTCTTCAATAGTGTTTTGATATTTTGCGCCAAATATTCAGTGTTGTCTGTAGAATTTCCGTCGCTTTTTTTGAGAATCGAGGTTAATCGATCCATATCCATGAACTAGCATTCGATTTCTATCAATCGACATTACTTTTATGCTTGTTCGACTGATATCTAGGCCGATGATTGGTTTTTTTCTATAAAATATGCTCGACACGTTATTATTTTCCCACCTATATATCGATATTATAACATAAGCTTTTTTGAAAAACTATTATTCCTTAACTTGACCCGCCATACTTGTAATTGGACCCATAACACTAACCGCCACCAGGGCAATAACAATACCCATAGCAACGATCATCACTGGCTCGATAATAGAGCTAACGCCGTCAATCGCGGTGTCAACTTCCTCCTCGTAAAAGTCAGCGACTTTAACCAGAACTTTGTCTGTTTGTCCAGTTTCTTCACCAACAGACAACATCTGTGCTACGATTGGCGGATATAAATCGTCCTGCTCTGCGATAATTTTTGACAAGACTTCACCGTTTTGGACTCGCCTGGTGGCTTCTTTTAGGGATTTTTCGTATGCGACATTTCCGACGGCACGCGAAGTTACGTCCAGCGCTTCAAGCACAGCCACGCCCGCGCCGATAAGAGCAGAAAAGGTTCGAGTAAAGCGGGCGATTGCCACTTTTTTAACAATTGGACCGACAGCTGGAACTTTGATGATGATATTGTGAAATTTTACGCGACCTTTTGGAGTTTTAATATAGCGAATTAATAGCCAAATGCTTCCGGCAAATATTGGAATGATTATATACCAGAATGACACCACAAAATCGCTAATTCCTAGCATAATCTCAGTAAGCAGTGGTAGTTTAGCGTCAGGGTCCGCCCATGTCTTTAATAGTTTTACCGATGACTGGAATAATGAAGATCATCAAGATGAAGAAGGCGATAATTGTAATAATCAAAAGGACGATCGGATATGTCATGGCGCCTTTAATTTTTTTCTTCATGGAGGAGTTTTTCTCTTGTTGCAGGGCTAGACGCTTTTAAGATGTCGTCCAAAAATACCTCCGGTCTCACCCGCAGCAACCATGTTCACATAAATATCATTGAAAGGTCTCTGGGATGTTTACTCAGGGCATCCGCAAAAAGACATACCGCCTTCAATATCTTTAATCACGGCGTTGATCGTGTCTCGAAAGTTGGCGCTTTCGGCGTGTTTTTGCCATAGAGTTAAGGGAGCGAAGAATAGGAACGCCAGCTGAAACCATGGCGCTTAATTGGCGAGTAAACATCACCAATTCTTCAGTCTTGGCGCCTTTCTTTTTCTTGCCGAAAGAAAAACTAAGCTCTTTTTTTGCGCCTTTTTCTTCAATTTTTATTAATTGTCCGCGTGACCTCAAATTATTAATGGCAGACAGTTTGTCGGCTGCTTCAATTGTTGAAGAGACGGTCTCTTTCTTTTTGTTGACAAGCAAATATTCAAAAATTGGCATAATATTACTCCCTTGTTGCCCTCAAAACTTCGTCTACGGTGGTGATTCCGCGTAGTGATTTAATAAGCCCGTCCATCTGCATTGTCACCATGCCTTCGGAAATCGCTTGATCTTGAATATCGTTGCTGGTGGCGTTGGCGGTAATCATTTTTTGGATAGGGATGGATATACCAAGAACCTCGTAGATGCCAACGCGACCCTTGAATCCGTTATGTCCGCACTCATCACAACCTTCTGGGTTTGGCTTCCATAAGCGCTCAATTCCTGAATCTGTTGACCCCATGGGCGTGTCGCCGCCAATTTTATCCTCAAAAGCCTGCTCTTCAAGGTTGTGGATTTTCTTAATTGACTCGGTGTTTATCTTAAACATCTCGGTGATATACTTTATTTCTTCTTCGTTTGGAGTGTATTCTTGGCGGCAATTCATACACAGGCGTCTAACTAGTCGTTGTCCGATTACTGCCTTCACGGTTGAAGCGATCAAGAATGGCTCAATTCCCATATCCAGCAGACGTGGCAAACATGTCGCAGCGTTATTTGTGTGTAGAGTGGAGAACACCAAGTGTCCGGTCAGCGCTGCCTGAACACCAAGGTTTGCGGTTTCGCCGTCGCGAATTTCTCCGACCATGATGATGTTTGGGTCTTGGCGGAGTAGGGCTCTTAGTCCTGAAGCGAAAGTCATCCCGGCTTTGGCATTGGTCTGGGTTTGATTTACGCCAGGGATTTTATATTCCACCGGGTCTTCAATTGTGGAAATATTGACATCTGGAGTATTGAGCTCTGACAGGATACTGAACAAACTGGTCGATTTTCCCGATCCAGTTGGCCCAGTCACCAGGATCATTCCGTTCGGCTGAGCCATTGCGTCTTTTACGGTTGCGAGCGACAGCCCCCAATAGCCAAGCTGATCCAGTTTAACAGCCTGGTTCGATTCGTCCAAAATACGCATGACCACTTTTTCGCCGTCAGCGATTGGCAATGTCGAAACGCGAAGCGCGTATTGTTTTCCTGAAACTTTTATCTTAAAGCGGCCGTCCTGTGGCACGCGGCGTTCGTCAATTTTCAGATTAGAGAGAATTTTAATGCGACTCACCAAAGCGCCGTGAACGTTTCGTGGCAATTTGTTAACTTCCTTCAAAACACCGTCAATTCGGTAACGAACCTGAACGTAATCTTCGCGCGGCTCAATGTGAATGTCGGAAGCGTTAGATTTTATGGCATATTCCAGTAGTAAATTAACGGTTTGGGCAATTGGTGAATTCTCCGCAAAATCATCTTGACTAACATTTTGGTCTTCTGCAGACGCGTCTTTTTGCACTGCAATAACTTCGTCAAGCTCGGCGTTAATATTGCCGCGATAATTTTCCAAACAGTCCAAAATGTTGCTTTTTGTCGCTAGGAAAACCTTAGTGTTGTAGCCAATTTCTTTCTGAATAAAGTTCAGCGCCTGTACGTCATCCGGATCTTCCATTGCAAGCGACAAGCTATCGTCCTCATTTTTCTCAAAAAGCACAACATTATACTGGCGCGCGATATGTTCAGGAATTCGTTTCAATATATCTTCGGGAATATCCTTTGGCTCAATTCGCACGAAAGGCACGCCGATATAATCGCCGATCAACTTTGTCAAATCTTCCTCAGAAATGATTTTTTGTTCAATAGCGGTTTCTTGCAATGTTTGCTTCGACCGTTCAGCGATCAATTTCAAATCAGCAAGCTGCGGCTCATCAACAACCCCACCTTGTTTCAGAATGCTCTCAATTGTCTGGTCTGAAACACGCATAACTCTTATGGTTATTGTACTATCATCGCCAAAAAAAAGCTAGCATAGTATAATATAAGAGTGAATATTTCTAGTGAAGAGAAAATGCGAGAATTGGGCGCGGCAATTGGTCGGGCTGTTTCTGGTGGAGAAGTTTTGGAATTGGTTGGCGATATTGGCGCAGGTAAAACTACATTGACGAAGGGAATTGCGCAAGCTTTAGAGATTGACGAGCCAGTTCAGAGTCCAACTTTCACGATTTCGCGCGTGTACGATTCGCCTCGCGGTCTGAGCTTGGCACACTACGATTTTTATAGATTGGGAAATGCTGGAATTATGAGCGAGGAGATTTGCGAAGTGGTGGATTCTAATTCGGTGGTTGTGGTTGAATGGGCTGGCGCTGTTGATGACGCATTACCGAGTGATCGGTTGGTGATAAAAATTACTGCGATTAGCGAAGAAGAACGGCTTGTGGAATTTTATCCTGGCGGCAAAAAATCTAATGAACTTTTTGGGAAAAAAATAAAGGAGAATATGGCGTGATAATTTTATTGGACACTTCAACATCAACATGTTTTTTGACAATAGTCAATGGAGAAAATCGTCAGGATTTTGAATGGGAAGCTGGGCGAACGTTGGCGCGTAATTTGTTGAAATTTTTGGAAGAAAAGACTGGCGATTTGCATCTGATAAGCGGCATTGGCGTGATGAAAGGACCAGGAAGTTTTACGGGGCTGAGAATTGGTTTTGACGGTTGTGAATACGCTGGCGGACAGCTTGAATATTCCTATTGTTGGTGTAATGGGTGACAATTGGCGTGATTTGGCGCTGGATAAATTACGTTCTGGTGAGAATGAAAAAAATTGTTATGCCAGAGTACGGCGCTGCTGCGAATATCACTGCGCCGCGAAAATAATTTTTATCGCCCAAACCGTCAAAACCGTGTATAATTAAATTACGGCGGTTTGTGATTTTTGATTCGCCGAATTAGATAGTTTGAAGTTGATTGGCTGTTGATATTTTTCCTTGAGACGAACACTCAGGGGCGGCTGATCGGAAAGGAATGATAATGATAGAAGTAATTATTGCCGCGGCTGTTGGAGCTGGCGCGGGCGTTGCTGGTCTTGTTGGATATCAGAGAACTCGCCAAATTAACGGTAAAAATCAGATTGAGCGAGATCTGGCAGATGCGAAAACTAAGGCGAGCGATATTGTCCTAAAGGCTAAGGATGAGGCGCTTAAGATTGAAAATGAACGTCGCAAGGAATGGCAAAAGACCGAAAATCGTTTGGCGGATCGCGAGAAGACTCTGGATAATAAGCTGGAGGAGCTTGATCGACGAGCGGAAAAGTTGCGAGCACACGAGGATGAAGTTGATAATCTTAAAAATGAAATTCGTGACATCCGCTCCAGACAGCAGGAGAAATTGGAAAAAATTGCTGGATTGAAGAAAAAAGATGCTGCCGATAAGTTAATGCAGATGACTGAGCGTGACATTAAGCAAGACTTGGTTGGTTTGGTGTCGAAACTACAACACGACGCAATGGATGACGCCGAAGAACGAGCGCAAATGATCCTCGTGACCGCAATGGAACGAATGAGTAGCGAAGTGACTGCTGAGCGCACAGTGACTGCGGTCAAGTTGACTGATGACGAGATGAAGGGTCGAATTATTGGTAAGGAAGGGCGTAATATTCAGGCGCTGCAGCGCGAAACTGGTGTCGATATTTTAGTTGACGATACACCGGGCATGATTATTTTGTCGAGTTTTGATCCTGTTCGTCGACAAGTGGCTCGCTTGAGTCTTGAGATGCTGATGAAGGATGGTCGTATTCATCCTGCACGCATTGAAGAGGTGGTTGCTAAAGCTAAAAAACAGATTGAAAAAGAGGTTCGACAGGCCGGTGAAGATGCTATGCGCGAAACTGGCGTGGTTGGGATTCCTAAGGAGATGTTGCTGCTGCTTGGTGAGTTGAAGTTTCGCACTAGTTTCGGTCAGAATGTCTTGAAGCATTCGACTGAGATGGCACAAATTGCGGGGATGATTGCTGAAGAAGTCGGCGCGGATGTGCGTATTACGAAAATTGCCACGCTTCTTCATGATGTCGGTAAGGCTGTGTCGCATAAAATTGAGGGCAAGCACCATCACATTGGGGCGGAATTGGCTCGTAAATATGGCATGGATGAGAGAATTGTTCACGCAATCGAAGCGCACCACGATGACATCGAAGCAACAACTCCAGAGGCAATTATTGTTCGAGTTTGTGACGCGGCTTCGGCTGCGCGTCCAGGTGCGCGTAATGTTTCTGCTGAAAACTTTGCAGAGCGAATGCGCGATTTGGAAAATGTCGCTACGAGCTTTGAGGGAATTGATAAGGCTTACGCGATTTCTGCTGGTCGTGAAGTTCGTGTGATCGTGAGACCTCAGACGATTGATGATTTGTCGGCGATTAAATTGGCGCGAGATATTGCGACGAAAATTGAGTCGACGATGCAATATCCTGGCACGATTAAGGTTAACGTGATTCGCGAAACGCGAGCAATTGAGTTTGCTAAATAATGAGATTTACAAATGAAGAGCGACGGGCTTGGCTGACAAGTTTGGACAGGCGTTTTTCTAGTGCGGCGGTGTTAATTGAAAATGAGCAGGACGAACTATTGATCGTCAAGGCTGGTTATAAAGATCATTGGTCGCTGCCTGGTGGCATTGTTGACGCTGGAGAATCTCCGTTGGAAGCGGCGGTACGCGAGGTGAAAGAAGAAGTTGATATTCAAGTCGATCCTAAGGATTTGAAGCTTGCGATGGTCGCTTCGCGTCATTCTGATGAGTTTTTGACGCATCAATTTGTGTTTTTTACGAAGTTAGAAAACGATGCTTTTTCTGAGATAAAATTGCAGGAATCGGAAATTGCGGCTAGTAAATTTATTGCCAAAAATGAGGTCGATTTTGAAGACATGTCGCTACTCTGGGCGATCAGATTTTGGGCAATTGATAAATTCGGTTACGTAAATACGAAAATTATTAATAATGACGGTGTAAAAAAAGAAGTTGTAGAATTTTTTGCGCCGATGATTGGAGGGAAATAATGGGAATATTAGTTATTAGTCGGCACGGTGAGAGCGAGTGGAATCTGCTCGGTAAGTGGACTGGATGGACGGATGTTAATTTGACGGAAAAAGGTCATAATGACACCGTGCGATTGGGCGCTTTATTGAAAGGTTTGTCATTTAATGAGGCTTACACTTCGTCATTAAAACGTACACAACAAACTTTGGCTGCGCTACTCGAAGGGTGCGGAGTCAAAAATCTACCAGCAACGCATGCAACTGAGTTAAACGAGCGTGATTACGGTGATTTGACTGGAAAAAATAAATGGGAAGTTAAAGCGGAGATTGGTGAAGAGGCTTTTAATGGCATTCGGCGCGGTTGGGATTATCCAGTGCCGGGCGGCGAAACTTTGAAAGATGTTTATGCGCGAGTTGTTCCATATTTTGAGCAAGAGATTTTGCCGAAATTGCAGAATGGTGAGAATATTTTATTGGTAGCTCACGGCAATTCTATTCGGGCTTTAATTAAACATCTCGATCAAGTTCCAGAGACTGAGATGGCGAATGTAGAGATGCCATTTGGTCAATTGCTGGTTTATACGTTCGAGCCCGGTCAATCTTTGCCAATCAGAAAAGAAGTGCTGTCTGTTGAGATTGAAGCCGTGAATGCTTAAATAGTTGTATATATTTCGTATGCACTTAACGCCGATAAAAATTGTTGAAATCTAAGAGTGTCGTCACCGCGATATAGCTACGTTGCATGGTTTAGCCAGAAACCCATTAAGGTTAGGCAATGATCTAAATTTATTTCTTTGTAATAGTTTGAAATATTATAACCGCTTTTATGTAGATCGATTAGTAGGCTAGTGATGTCGCTGCCGGATTCTCCAGGTCCAGACCAACTCCAGTCGATTAACTTAGTGCCGCGTTTGGGATGCCAAGCCATATTTGATTGTCGAATATCGTGATGACAAAAAAACTAATTTTTTTATATCGCTATGTCGACCTCCGGCATTTAGTAAGACGGGTAAGTCTGCCAATAATTTCTTAGTTATATTTTTGGCTATGGGGTGTTAATCTGTCCAAGAATCTTAATGATAACTCTCTCAATTTAGCTATTTTTCTGCTCGTCTAACGAAGCCCACCCCTTCTTTAATAAAAACTATCGCGTGACGATTCGATATCAAAAAGTATCAGGCGGCAATGGTATATTTTTCCAACTCGTCAAATTTTTTTCCTTCGCTGATTTGATATAAGCGTCTCAGCGTTTCGCTCTTTTGCTCGCCATAACCAACCTTCGTTGGACGTCATTGTCTCCATGATAAAAAGTGTCATCGTCTCGCAGTATTGACCTGGATGGGATTCCACTATATCCATGGCATCGCAAGTAGGATATTGTGAACGCTTCTTTTCTCAAATATTGGCGCAGTCTATTTCGTTTAATATCATCGTATCTGGTCGATGTTTGCTTAATAAATACCGAATGATCATTTTTTGTGGCGATAATCTTGTCGTATTGCATATGACCGCCGTTAATATTGCGATAATTTTCGGAAAACTCTGCTATCTTAATTAGCGACCGACAAGACAAATAATCAATAGCCCTGGTTACTATTTCATCATGCGATGCGTATAATTTAGGCAAATTATTGAGTGGTAGCCAGGCTGCGTCGATAGCGTCGTCTCGTCCTGACACCTCTGATAGTTCGTTGACTATGAACAAGTACGCACTGGTTTCGATCCATGACGTCTGACTGTTGCGTGGATCATTAACAAGCCCTTTGTATATTAATATTGGATTGTCACTAATTATTGTTCCAGTTTCTTCTTTTGTTTCGCGAATTGCTGCGGTAAAGGATTCTTCTTTGGAATTGATGAACCCTCCAGGCAATGCCCATTCACCGCTGGACCGTTTTATCAAAAGAATTTTTTGTACGATTGTGTTGATTATTACACTATCTGCGGTGTAATTTGGACCGTCATACCATAATTTACGATTTATAGATATTGGCATTGTTTTTTTCATACAGCAACTAGAGTATTATTCAGTGCATTTTTAGCCAAAGCTGCTTTTACGTATTCACTATACTCTCTAATTTTATCACCTGGACCTGTGTGTTTGCCAGGGGTGTCGCTCAATTTGACCGTAGGTACTCCGTCGACTTCTGTGGCTTTCATAACAAAGTTATTGGGTGTAATTCCAAGGTCGTTAGTCAAAGTTGTACCCCAGCCGAATGTTACATTTATTTTTGTCCTTAAAGTAATCAGCTATCCGAATAATTTCATCCACATCAAGTCCGTCACTAAAGACGATAGTTTTTCTCAAAGGATCAATTCCGTTCTTTTTGTAAATTTCAATAGCCTTATTTCCAAATTCTATTGGGTCGCCAGAATCGTGTCGTAGTCCTTTCCACGAAGTCATTTGTTCGGGCGTAAAGTCAGCAAAAGAAGAAGTCGGTTGTAAATGTATCAGTTAAGGCAATTGATAGCTCGTCGCCGTATGTGTCTTGCCAATCTTTTTAGCGCTTGACTGTGACCACTTAGCGGATTGTTTCCGGCTTTATCTGCCAGTGCAGCGTAGACCATTGGCATTTCGTGTGCAAAAGTTCCAATTGGTTTTAATCCTAATTTATGTGCCAAGTATATATTTGAAGTTCCGACAAAATTATCAGGGAGTTCATTCGCAACTCGTTCAATTACGTGCCTATGCCAATCATAACTAAAACGTCGTCGTGTGCCGAAATCAGAAAATTTAATATCTGGGCGGCTTTTTAATAATTTGATTTTTTCGTCTAATCGGCGATCTCCTTCGGCGTACACTTCTTCCAAAGAGTAACCTTCATGTGCGAGTTTGTTGCGAAAATATATTTCATTTATCTCGCTCATAATAACGGTTTCCCAGAATGTAACTAGGGGCCATTTTCCCGTAGTATCAACCGCTAGGTCGCCGCGCTTATCATATCCGATCTTGACCGGAGGCAAGGGGTTGCTTATTAGGAAATCAAGGTATTCTTGCGAAAATGTCGCTTTGCCGTCTTGGTTTTGTAATCCAGCCAAGTAGGCTACTTCATCAGGTCGCCATCCTTCAACTAGCTCATTTAGTCTATCCTGTAATTCTACTGGGGATACAAATTCGGATAATAGATTAGGGGAGCGATTTTTTAGTGTGAAGGTAACTTCTGCTTCAGGATGTTTTAAGAACTCGTTCATCCCCATAGTTACTTTGTAATAATCTAATCCTTGTGATATTTTTGAGCCCTTCTCCATTTAAATTGTCTCCTGAATCATCTTCTTTGCTTCTTCAGTCGATACTGCTAATATTCCAGCCTCCTTCATTGCGGATAATGCTTCTTCTTCGGCTGTTGGAGTTAATCCTACAGCGCGGATGGCGTCTATAAGTAAGTATGTAGTAACGCGCTTGTCATCTTTGAAATGTTCGGCGATATCTAGGGCGGTATATTTTACACAAAAATCTGTTGCTAATCCGCCGAGAAATACTTTAACTTTTTCATGGGGTGTTTTTGGTGTTATGATAGATTCTAGAGTTTCACCCTTGTCGCTTCTACCTTCCCAGCCAGAATATCCGTCTGTCTGTTCAGTACCTTTATTTATGATGATGTCATCGGGCTGAATATTTAGGTCTTCGTGAAAATCAGCTCCTCTAGTGTTAGCTACGCAGTGAACTGGCCATTTGTCAAAATGTGGTGTTTTTTCGGGGTGCCAGTCTCGGGTGAATACAACCGTGCCGTCGTGTTTTCGTATCTCGTCGGCAATGGAGTTGACGGGTTTGATGATTTGCTCCGCTTCGGCAACTGCAAGACTTCCATCGATAAAATCATTTTGTGGGTCAACCCCGACAAATATATAGTTTAGACTTTTCCATAATGTTAAGATCCTCCTTACTTAATGTATAGCTTACACTTACTATCTAGTCTAATAGTCAGTTATTGTATTGTCAACACTAATTTATGAAAAAAATATAAATTTTTCTAGATTTTTTTACAGGTAGGTTAGTCTAAACTACGATCTAAATTCTCGAGCTTGCTTTGAATTGAACTCATATAATTTTTGCTGGACGATGTGCGCCGTCTCGCCACAACTCATTAGTTTCATGAATTAAGTTTAAGCTGAGGAATTTTTTTCGAAAAATTACGCTTGTCAAATTCACGACCAAAAACTATCTCGTAAACTGTTTGCAGTTGTGTTAAGGTAAATCTTCGATCCAGAAAAGCAAATGCCGAATTGGTGTATGTCATTTTAGCAATTAGGCGTTCTTTGGCGTATTTAATGATGTTGGCGTGATCGTATGCCAGCTTTGGTATTTTATTTACATCAAAAAATGCCACTTCTAGATCTTCATCGTATGTAATATTGCGTCCACAACCCATGTAGGTTACAGACACTGCATGTCCTCGTGGATCACGATTAATCGTATCAAAAGTATAAAGCTGTTCAATGTATCGTAGGTCGCCTTTGATTTTTATGCCTGTCTTTTGGAAAACTACACGTTCGAGTGCATCTGTAGTCGTCTCTCCTTTGGCATTATATCCTCCAGGGAGGGCCCATTCTCCTTTAAAAGGTTCGTTTGGTCGTTTTAATAATAGAACTTCCAAGGCGTTGTTGTTTACTTGAAAAATTACTGCGTCTACGGTTAGCGTTGGAGGTGCATACGGTTTTGTGTAATTCATACAATATATCTTATCCTGAAGTAAGCTACTTGCCAAGTTATTTTTATGCTTCACTAAGTATAAAAAGTTTGTTTGCAAATTTATTCTGTACTTATTTAGTGATATATGTTAAGATAGATCAGAACGAATGATAGAGATGTCTTTCGGGGTGTGGCGCAGTTGGCTAGCGCGCGCGGTTTGGGACCGTGAGGTCGAAGGTTCGAGTCCTTTCACCCCGACCAATTGAAATCATTCAGTGTATTAAAATAACTGGCATTTAACCAGTTATTTTTTTATTTTTCGTATAATCCAATAATCAAGTCGCCATCATGGAATTCTTGCTTTAATTGCCAATAGGGCGGAACTTGTTTTTTATATTCGTCATATGTTTTTTCGCGGAGAATAAGCCAGATTCTTGGAGATTTTACTGACTCTAAAGAGCTGATTTCTGGAGTATTTAGTTTCTTAATTAATCCCCATTCGCCAACCCAACCTAGCTCTTCTTTTGGCTTCAGAAGTACAATTTCTTTATTTGTGTGGTTGTAATAGGAAGTGTGAAAATAAGTGTAGATCTCGCCAGAAATAATAGCATCACTACTCTGGATATTTTCATTTATATGATTCATGGCTGTGTTGGTGTTATTCCAAGACGATTCTGCAATGTTTTTACTGCCGATATGCCACATATAATGACCGATAAATAATGTCAGGACAATAGATATTCCAATAGACCACCATTTTTTATTAGAAAAAATAAGCCCGATAAATACCGCAATCAAGCCGTAAAACGCCGGTGCCGAATAAGTGAAGTAGCGGTCTAAGTAAACTGGTCGACCTTGGCTGAGTATGTAAATGATGATCATTGGTAGTAGCAGCCAAATTGTTAAAATCCAAATTGCTGCTTGGTATTTTGGGTATTTTTTGGCTAGGATGAATGAAATTACGACTATAATTGGTGGCAGTAGCAACCCAAAATAGCGGACAATCCTGTCGTCATAAGTTAAGAACATTGATAATGTTGTTGGGATGGTAAATTTGGTGACTTCAGGAATCCAGAAGCCGCCGCTTACCCGGCTGGTTTGGGAGATCATAACTGGTAGCCAGGGGAGGAATAGTAAAAAGCATGTTCCTGCGGCAAGCCAAACGTTTTTATCCTTAAATATATTTTTTATGGCAGTGCGATTTCCACCGAGTTTTAGCCAAATATATGCGAAATGTGCGGGCAGTATTAACGCTAGGAAATATTGCGTATAAAGGCCGAGTGCCACTAAAATTCCGTATAGCGCCCACCAGAATTTCTTGTTTTTACGCTCGACTGCCACGACGAATACGTAAGTCATTGCTACAGCCAAAAATGCCGCCAGCGCATACATCCGAGCTTCGTCGCTATAGCGAATTAAGAATGGTCCTAGCGCTGCTAAAAAACTTCCAAATACGGCGATTCTTTTAGAGAAAAGTTTTTGGAGTAATAGAAATAATAGGGCAATCGTCAGAACTCCGCACGTAACACTAAACCCTCTGAGCGAAGCTACGGAATTGCCGAAAATCGATTGCCAAATGTGCATAATAACGTAATAAAGCGGCGGGTGGACGTCCGTGGTTGTGATGGCGATAATTTCTCTGATTGGCTGCTGAATGATGGCCGCCGTATATCCTTCATCGTGCCAAATATCGGCTTTTGTTAAATAGGTAAGTCGAGCGTTGATGGCTAAGATTAAGATTGGAATTAGCCAAATCCAACCAGACATTTTATGAAGAAATGCATATAGCTTTTTAAGATATACACGGATTTTTTTCATGAATTATCTGGATAATTTTAGAGCTATTTCTTTTGCTTTATTCGCTAAAGTATCGTCAATTTTTTCCAGCCCCGAATCTGAACTTACGCCGCGTCGCTCTAGCGCTTCGCCGATAAGAAAATCTGCAATTTGCGGGTTTTTGGGCAGAATCGGACCGTGAAGATAAGTAGCAATAATATTGTTATAGCGAACACCTTCGTTTGCGTCGGTTATATTATTGCCAGCGCCTTTAATAACTTGCCCAAGAGGTTTGGCGGTCTTATCTAAGAAAGTTTGTCCGCTGTGATTTTCATAGCCAACGATATCTCCAAATTCCCGGCTTCTAATGACAATGTTACCAATCATCCGCTCGTCGCCAGCAATTGTTTCAATCGGCAGAATGTTAGCGCCAACAATTTCCTCGCCCTTGAGTGTTCGGAAAAACCGACCAAATAATTGGTACATTCCGCAAATCATCAACATCGGCACGCCGTCTTTTGCTAATTGTCGCAGTTCATCAGCTCGTGCCAGAAGGTCGTTTTGGATAATCGTCTGCCCAGAATCCTGTCCGCCGCCGCCAACAAAAATATCAATTTTAGAAAAATCCGTTGAATCGCCTGGATTGTGATCGATAATCTCAACTTCAAAGCCACGTCGCTCCAGCCGTTTTTTCAGGACTAGCGTGTTGCCCCAGTCGCCATAAAGATTCATATCTCGCGGATAAAGTTGCGCAATTGTTATTTTCATTATGATATTTCCTCCACGTCGGTTTTTTCGCTCAGCAAGCGACGAATCGCTGTCATGGCCGTGTAGCTACAAAAAATCTGTTTTGGCTCATCGGGATTGGCATTAATGAAATCTTCCAGGGCTTTCGAAATATTGGTGTCGATTTTCCCAATTGAAATGTCGTCATATTGAAGTCGCAAAGCCATGTCGTAAGCGCGCACACCGCTGATCATCGCTACGTTTTTTAATAGCGAAAAATCGACGTCCCAGAACCAACTTACATCTCGTCCGTCGGCGTAATTGTCATTAACAGCGATCATCGTAGCACTATTATTTTTTTGGCGAACGACAGAAGTGCCAACCGAAAGCCGCTTGGATTTTTTTCACCAAAATAAGCTCAATTGGCGTGCCATTCAGATAAATCGTTTCGCCACGACCAAACGCCGGCTTTATGTTTTCCAGCGCAGATAAAATCGTATTGGTGATTTCCGGTCCCGCGATTTGTCGAGTTAGGGCAACCGCCGCCGCCGCATTGAGAAGATTATAAACTCCAGTGAGCTGCAGGTCTACGTCAATTTCTTTATTGTCAATTTGAAAAGTTGCCTGTTGAGCATTAATCTTTTTCAATAAAACATCAGCAACTACGCTTTGATTTGCGACTGCGGTTCCGTATTTTTAGGGTGTCGTCTGTCGGCATCAATTGAAGTAATTCGCTGGTTGTACCGAAGAAAACTTTTTTAGCCTGAATATGTTCGCTAATCTTAAAAATTCGCGGATCGTCGCGGTTGAGAACGACAGTGTCGCTGGTGGCTTCAGCTATTTTTTGAAGCAATGCGGCTGTATTGTCGATTTCTCCAAATCTGTCCAATTGATCGCGCATAACATTCAGAAGCAGGGAAAAGCGCGGGCGAACAATCTGCACGAATTTAACCGCCCAAGCCTCGTCCAGTTCCAGAACTGCAATGTCGGCGTCCAGCTTGCCGCGGATATTAACTTCATCGAGTAGCGCCGCTGCCACGCCCCGGGAAAAATTGCTACCAGTGCGATTGGTGAAAACTTTCAGCCCGACTGATTCCAACAACTCTACGACGATTTTTGTCGTCGTCGTTTTCCCATTCGTTCCGCTGATAATCACCACGCCTTGCGGTAAATCCGCCAACGTTCTCTGAATAAATTTTGGGTCAATTTTTTCAATCACCAAACCCGGCAAGGCTGAACCGCCACCGCGTAATTTAGCGACTTTCTTGACGCTTTTGCCAATAATAGTACTAATCATCTGTCTTGCCATATTGTCTATTATACTCTGCCGGGCCGATGTGCTACAATATCAATATGTTTTTGGTGGGTATCTTTCAGTGGTGGTATGGCAATGGCTTGTTGCAATATATCCGACAAAGTTTTCTGGGAGTTTTACGAACCGCAGATTTTTTTCTCAGTCGGGCTGCTTTTTGAAAAACCTTATTCAATCCGTTTCGCCAGATTTCAGCCGCTCCAGTTGGCGGCGACTTATCCGTGCAACTATCTGCGTTTTTTTGACAAAAATGTTCTCGCGAGTAATTGGCGCGGTGGTGCGCTCCATGGTGATAATTGTCGGGATATTGATGATATTGCTACGATTTTTATGGATGATTGTAGGAATTATTATGTGGCTGGCGCTGCCGCTGATGCCGTTTATCGGAATTATTTTATGGCAATTGGGAGTTTCTGTATGGAAATAGAGCCGAGATTTAATTACGACAGTTTACGAGCCCAGAAAGCGCGATTTTTCTGTAAGGTTTGGCAATGCTTGGCATATCGTGGCGATAGCTGTCGGCATTATGATGGTGTTGCTTGGTCTGTGGTCGTTGATTGAACACGGGGCGATCGGCTGGCTATTATTTGGTCTGAGCGGTCCAATGATTATGGTGTCAATTTGGTGGGAAAAAGATCTTAAGACGGCGGAAATTAGTAAAAATCCTAAGACAATTGATGATGTGATGGCGGCGGACGTTTTGGGCAAATTGCCGCGCAGACCGACGCCGATTGATATTGCTGAGGCGATTACAGGTACGCGAGCTGGGCAATTTTTGGCAGTGCGACTGGGCTTGACGCCGAATTTCTTGCGTAATATTTCCGTCGACGATCCGGATCGAACGGAGCAGATTTGGAAGGCAGCGATTGAAATTTGGCAGAGCACGGAAAGTCCGAAGATTACTAGCGCGGTTTTGGCGGCGGCGATAGTAAAGCAATTGCCACAACACGATTCTTTGCTGGCGAATATGAAGATCGATTTTCATGATATCGAGGAGGCTATTCGATGGTATGAGCGAATCAAGGCGCTGATTGACCAATATAAAGAGAAACCGCTAAATACGGGCGGAATTGCTAGGGATTGGTCTTTTGGCTATACGCCACTGCTGAGTCGATTTGCTCAGAATATTAGCGTCAGTGTATCTGGCGGCGCGTTTACAACTAAGTTGGCTGCGCACGAGGAGGCGCTGGGGCAGATGCTTAAAACGTTTAGTTCTGGCGGGCGGCAGAATATTACGCTGGTTGGTGCTGACGGTGCGGGAAAAAGTACTGTCGTGTCGGCGTTTGCAGAAATGCTGATTGATGGACATCGAGGCGTTCCTGGTTCGCTGATGTATCAGCAGGTTTTTATGCTGGACGCGTCGTCGTTGATTAGTGTGGCGTCGGGTCGCGGGGAATTGGAAAATCTAGTCACGATGATTTTGAACGAAGCTTTCTTGTCGAAAAACGTGATTTTATGTCTGGACAATGCGCAATTATTCTTCGAAGAAGGCGTTGGTTCGGTTGATCTGAGCAATGTGTTATTGCCAATTCTGGAGGCGGGCAGACTTAGGACGATTTTAACGATGGACGATCAGCGATTTTTGCAAATTTCCCAGACTAAGCCGCAGCTGGCTCACGCTTTGAACACAATTGCAATTCAGCCGTCAAACGAACCCGAAACTATGAAAATTATGCGCGATCAATTGGTTTTATTCGAGGCACAGCACAAAGTGACATATATGTATCAGGCGCTGGCGGAGGCGTATCGTGTTGGTGATCGTTATGTTCAAGATTTGGTAATGCCAGGTAAGGCGTTGAAAATTTTGGAAGCGGCGGCAAGTTATGCGAGTGGCGGGCTAGTGACTGTGCAATCTGTGGATGACGCGATTGAAAAAACTCTTGGTATAAAAATTTCGGTAGCATCTTTGAGTGACGAAAAGGAAAAATTGTTAAACTTGGAGTCATTAATTCATCAGCGAATGATCAATCAAACGCGAGCCGTGACTGTTGTTTCTGACGCTATTCGCCGCGCGCGCACAGGTGTTAGAAATCAGAATCGACCGATTGGCGCGTTTCTATTTCTTGACCCGACTGGTGTTGGTAAAACGGAGCTTTCTAAAGCTTTGGCGGATGTTTATTTTGGCGGTGAGGGCAATATGATTCGCTTGGATTTGAACGAATTTGTCAGGCCGGATGACGTGGCTAGGTTAATTGCGGATGGTGCGAGAGACCCAGGAAGTTTGACCGCCCAAGTACAGAAGCGTCCGTTCTCTGTCGTGCTTTTTGGATGAAATTGAAAAGGCTCATCCTCAGGTTTTGACGACACTTCTGCAGCTTTTGGATGAAGGAATATTGCGTGACGAAAATAACCGAGAAATTAGTTTTCGCGATACGATTGTAATTGCGACGTCAAATGCTGGCGCGGATAGAATTCGTGAATATATTGAGCGGGGTTATCAATTGGAACAATTCGAGCAGACATTTATTAACGAGTTGATTAATGCCAATTTATTCCGCCCAGAATTTTTGAACCGTTTTGATGAAATTGTTTTGTTCCGTCCGCTAGGAAAAGAGGAGTTGCTGCAGGTTGTTGATTTGATTTTGGCTGGTGTTAATAAAACTTTGGCACCGCAAAAAATTCAAGTTGCAGTCGAGGAAGAAGGTAAGAAATTATTGGTTGAAGCTGGTTATGATCCGCGTCTGGGTGCCCGTCCGATGCGTCGTGTTGTCCAGCGAGCAGTTGAAAATACTGTCGCTAAGCAAATGTTAGCTGGTACAATTGCGCCTGGATCAACTACAATTATTACCGCCGAACAAATCCGCCAGATTTTAAGTAGCCAAACCCCTCAAGCTCCAGTGATTCCACCGGCCAGTTAATTAAGTCTCTCGACAATAGATTTAGTGAACTTTCTGTTAAATGACGCCACGGCTGTCACAGCTACCGCGCCAACGCCCCTTACAAGCGCGCGACTCTTAGCTTTGAAGAGTTCTTTGGCTGTCAGATTCGGATTTGAAGTGTCAATCTTTGGCGATTCAGACAAAAATGCCAATCGTACAGCTCTTGCGCCCAGTGCCAGGCTCCTCTTTGTATCGCCAGCCAGCGCTTCAGCGAAGCCTGTACGAGCAGTAAAGTTAATATCATATTGGTCAATCTTGCGATTCTTGTCGGTAGCATGCTTGCGAGACTCTTCAATATAGCGCAGACCTTTGCTTAGATTTTCTGCTGCCCGTTGAGAGTTTTCCTGATTATCATAAGAAGGGTCTGTTGCGATACGCTGCAACTGCAGGGTTCCGAGCGTTGCGACGCTCGCTCCCAGTTCACGTAGCGTGCTGCGATTCTCTCCTTCTTCAATCAAAGCTTTGTGTTGCTCTACTGCTTCAGTAGCCCATTTTTCGGATTCATCGTAGTCGCCTTGATGGCGGTAGGCGGCACTTAAATCACGAGCAGCACGGGCTTGTTCGGATAAGTTTGGCGCCAAATTATAAGCCAGGGAGGCTAATATGGTCGCCTGCTCGAAATCTTTCTCGCGTATTGCTTTTAGAACGGCTTCCATTACGCTAGGAAAGTCATTTATAGGCCTTTGTTCGTTAGTCTCCATCATGATCCTATTTATACCACTATTTAATATAAAAAGCAAGCAATTTATAGATATAATTAAAACCCGCCAAAATAACGGGCTAATCTGGTACCTCACACAGGAATCGAACCTGCAACCTTTGGTACCGGAAACCAACGCTCTATCCAGTTGAGCTAACGGGGCATTTGATGCGCTGATAGGGCAGTGTCTAGTAAAAAGCGCCAATTAATGGTACACCCGGCAAGATTCGAACTTGCGACCCCTTGGTTCGAAGCCAAGTACTCTAATCCGCTGAGCTACGGGTGCGTATGAAGTTATTATATCATAGATGACGGCCGAGTAAAAATGATATACTATATGCATGGACGTTATGACTAATATATCACTGAAACAATACACGACTATGAAATTGGGGGGTGAGACTCGCTATATGGCGACGGCGGATTCTGCTGGTGATGTTGTGTCGCTATATCGTAATGCCCGAAAGGAAAATTTGCCGATTTTTGTGCTGGGTGGTGGCAGTAATGTGATTACGCACGACGAGGTTTTTGAAGGAATCGTACTGTTGAATAAGATCAAAGGTTTTGAGGTTATCTCTGACAATAACGAAACAACTGATGTAAAAATTGGTGCGGGCGAAGTCTGGGACGAGGTTGTTGAGAAGGCTATTGGGCTTGGACTTCAGGGAGTTGAGGCTATGTCGGGAATTCCTGGAACGGCTGGAGCTGCGCCGGTCCAGAACGTTGGGGCGTATGGTCAAGAAATTGCCGACACGTTGATTAGTCTGGAGGCTTACGATTCAAAAACCGACACAATTGTAACTATTTCCGCTGACGAATGTGACTTTTCTTATCGAAATAGCATTTTTCGCGATAAGGAAAAAGGGCGATATTGCATTCTGAATATTACTTTGCGACTAAATAAAGCAGAGCCGAAACCGCCGTATTACGCTTCTTTACAGGGATATATTGACGAGAATGACATTCGTGAGATCAATTTGTCGGTGATTCGCGTGGCAGTTCTTAATATTCGTTCGGAAAAATTGCCAGACCCAGCTGAACTACCAAGTGCGGGTTCTTTCTTCAAAAATACGCTGGTTGAAAAATGGAAATTGGAAGAATTGCAAAAAGAATATAGCGACATTCCAAATTATGCAATGTCTGACGGAAGATATAAAATCCCGACAGGTTGGTTGATAGATAAGGCTGGATTGAGGGGTTATCGCAGTCACGGCATGCGAGTTTACGAAAAGAATGCGTTGGTGCTCGTAAATGATTCGGCAACGGGATATGATGATTTGGCGGCGATTCGTGAGGAAATTGTGCAAATTGTCTTTGACAAGTTCGGTATAAAAATTGAGCAAGAGCCGCTAGAACTTTCCTGACAATAAGCATATGCTTTTTTGTAGATTTGCGCTACAATATTGATATGAATCGTGGGACGGGTGGCTATACGATAATTGAAGTGGCAGTAGTTATTGTAGTTGTGTCGATTTTGGCTGGAATTACTTTGGTCGGTGGCGATAGATTTTTAAATCGAACTAGAGATGAGCGTCAGCGCGCCAATGTTGCCACATTATCTCTGAAGTTGGAACGATATTATAAGTATAGTAGTGTCAGTCGTATTGGTCATGAATATCCATCGTGCAGAGACTTGATTAAAAATTTTACGTCTATTGTGGGCGATGATTCGTTGAAAAAAGAAATGGTTAAGTGTAATCGGAGCGACTGGGCTGGCGGAAATCACGGCGAGCTATTGTATGAAGCATCGAACATAGATGATGGAGATTGCACGAAGCCAGCTTCTGGTCCTATAGCTGACGTAGTGGCGGCAACTTGCACTAAATACAGCATTATTTATAGAGAGCGTTTGACGGGAATAGAAAAAAAGGTGGATAGCATATGGCGCGACTAGTGGGAAAAAGCGATGGATTTACTATTGTTGAGGTAGCGGTGACGTTGGTTGTAATTAGTATTTTTTTGATTGTTATTTTGAGTATGCAAGCGCAAGTTAGCCAGATATCAGTCATGAATGCCCAGTACAACAAGGCGAGTCTTCTGGCATATAATAATATGCGTCGTTACGCGAATGATTCCGCTCCGTCTTGGTTTAAATGTACAGACCCTCCTCCGATCTTTAGGGCTCCGGGTTCTAGATATAAAGTTGAGGAAAGTGTGGGTAATATTGACGGGTTACCAGGAACGGTTAAGCAGGAAGTATATGCATCAGCGCCATACGGATGTAAGAGTGGAACAGTTAGCCTGGGGATGCCGGTTAAAGTGGAGTCTATCGTAGAGTATGGATTGCCAAGCTCTGGTGCGGGTAGTGGAAAGAAGGTGGTACATGCGACATATGTGGCGTTCTAATGAGGGGGCTTTACCGTAGTCGAATTGGCAATGGTGATGGTTATCATTGCAATGGTCGTCGGCGTGTTTAGTCAGATGTTAATTTCGGCAAATCAAAGCGCATCTATCAGCAAGGCAAAGGTTGAGATTAGCCGAAATATGCATAATTCCATGGATGCAATTGAAACTGACGTTCGCCAAGCTTCGCGCTTTAAGGTGAGTAGTTATGATGGAGAGGATACGTTTGCTACCGATAAAAATTTCCCTAGTGCGGCACCTAGGGAGTGGGGATATAGAAGTAATCCATATTCAAGTAGTGCCGTTACTGATCCTGAAAAAAACTCACTTATATTGCTCCAATATGCTACAAATATGGGCGAGGCGCCGATTCTAGGGAGATTGTATATCTAAGAACTCCAAAGTTTGACTGTAATGCAAATAAGACTCAGCAGCCGAAGTATAAAAAAATAGTCATATACTTTTTGAAGAATGGAGAATTGCATCGACGAACTATCTATAATGATTTGGTTGATTTCTCCAGTTATCCTCCAACGCCATATTCAGGGTCTGCTGCGGGTTACTTTTGTATGAATGGTACGGATGCTGATAAGTTTAAAGATCGAGCCATGAAGCTTCGCGAAGATTCGATTTTAGCGACTGGAGTTTCTGAATTTAAGATTAATTACTATGATGGAAAAACGCCGATAAGTAAAAATAGTGATGCTCCAGATAGCGATAAGAAAGCTCTTGATGGCGCGGATAATGTAGAGGTTACTTTAACAATACAATCACCGAGTAAACAAGTTTCCGATTCTCAAACATTAATGATACGAAAGATAAATAACTTATGATTCGACAAAAAAACGGCTATTCTTTGGTGTTAATTGTACTTATGAGTACTTTCATATTGGCTCTTTTGGCTGGTGCTATGAGGGTTGTGACTCAATCATATATTTACTCTCAGGAAGAGTATTATTATAAATTAGCCCAAGAGGCTGGTGAGGCAGGTACGGCGTATGCTAACGCTTGCTTGGATTCTAGTGGAGCTGAGCAATCATGGAGTTCGGCTCCTGGTGGAATTGGTCCGCTTCGCCCGGAAACTAATTGTAAGGGGGCTGTAGCTTTTCCTGGCAATAGATATGTATTTGAGAACAGCAAACTAAGAACGACTTTTGAAGTTGGTGATTTGGAGGCGTCAACTAAAAGCGCAGCCTTGTCAGCTGCTACTGCTCAAATTTCATCTACTGGTCGCGTTGAAATAACAAATGGTAGTGGTATTGTCCTAAAGACCTATGTTGCTGTTGTAAAAAAATCGGTCACTTGGCCAGCTGATATTGATGCGGCACGTATAGTAAGCGGTACCAACCGTACGTGTGCGATTCTGTCAAATAATGTGTGGTGCTGGGGTAGAAATAATATGGGTCAATTGGGAGATGGAACTACCAGCGACTCTAATATTCCAGTAAAAGTACGTTCTGTGGGTGATATGAGGAACGGAAAGATTATTGATGTGTTTGCAGCGCAGCACCATAGTTGTGCGCTAACTGAATTTAATTCTGTAAAGAAGATATATTGTTGGGGTGATAACAGATTCGGTCAGTTAGGCAATAGCGACTTTCATGATAGTTATTCTACCGTGCCGATCGAGGTTAAGGAGTCAACGTCTGCTTTTGCTGGAAATAAAATTAGTGCAATTGGAGGCACCGGTGATGCTTCATGCGCTATTGCTTCGGGCAAGGTGTATTGCTGGGGTAGGAATGAAAAAGGACAGCTTGGTAGGGGGCCTGTTGGTAGTCCGTCATTTTCAGCGACTCCTAATCAAATTAAATCCGGTGGAGTGAACAAGATTCCTAGCAATTATAGTGCGGTTAAGTTGTCGACAGGAGGGACGCGTTCACAGACTATGTGTGTCATAACAACCGAAAAGAGAGCTTACTGCTGGGGTATGGCTAGGTACGGACAGATGGGTATCGGTAGCCCAGTAAAGAATTTTTACGGCGAAGCGACTCGTGTAGTAAATCTGGAAGGGGTGACTGATATCTCTCAAGATGGTTATACATGGGAAACTGATCATAGTAGACCTATTTACGAATACCTCTCTCATACGTGCGCTATTGCTTCGGGCAGGGTGTATTGCTGGGGTGGTGCTGGACGGGGTCAGTCAGGACCCCCACCTGGCGGTCCTGGATTTGGGGTGTATTTTACCCCAGTAGAAATCGCTGGTCTTCCTGGAGAGCCTAAGAGTATTGGTGCCGGTATCTCTCATACGTGTGTTTTGGTGGATGTCTCTGGAACTAATAAAGTATATTGCTGGGGAGGCAATGAGTTCGGTCAGTTGGGTGCTGGTGAGAATAGCAATCCTTCTGAGCCAGGAGGGTTCATACAGTCAAACACGCCACGGGAAATTGGAGGACTGCCTGCGGGAGAGAGGATTGTTAGTTTGTCTGCTGGGGCAAACCGCGGCTGTGTAATTATGTCGGACAAACGTTCTTACTGTTGGGGATTGAATGATAATGGTCAGATTGGTGACGGAACTTCAGGTAGTGAAAATAATAGGTTCAGCCCGACGGAATCTTTATTCTTGCGTCCAGTGCAGAGTAGATATATATATTAAAAACGCTTGCGCTTTTAAAAACGTTGTAGTATTATCAAGTTACAAATCAAACTAACAATTTAGGGGGCACATTATCGTGACTACAAAGAATATCAAAAATCAAGGTTTTACACTAGTTGAGCTTTTGATCGTTATCGTGATCATCGCAATTTTGACAGTTGTTTCTTTGGTTGCATACAACGGTTTGCAAAACCAGGCAAAGACATCTGCTGCTAAATCTGCTGCTGACGCTGTTGCTAAGAAAGCTGAGCTATACAACACAGCAGAGAGCAGTTACCCAGCCGACTTAGGAAAACTAACAGACGCCGCTAAATCTGGCGAGCCATACTATTTGGATAAAAAGACAGTTAAAGAATCAACATTACCTAATGTCGGTAGCCCCGCCAGCCCTGCTCCTAAAGAAGCTAACACTATTGAGTATAAAGTATGTACTGACAACAAGGGTGCACATGTTAAATACTACAACTTTTCAGAAAGCAAGGTAGAGGAGCGAACGATTGGTACTTGTCCTACTCCTGCTGCTCCGTAATTCGGTATAGGTAATAAAAAAACTCTGGCATTAAGCCAGAGTTTTTTTATGTGCGGGTTTAAATTAAATATCGCGTAGAGTATGGCAGAAATCTACGACTTCTTTACGGAGTTCAGCTAACGCCTCGTCATTGTTGCGATTGTCTATTGATTGCCTCATCCATTCCGCGATTTTTTTCCATGTCGTCTTCTTTGGCGCCTCGTGTTGTGACGGCTGGAGTGCCTAGGCGAATGCCGCTTGGTCTGAACCTTGATAGTGGGTCATCTGGAATCGCATTGGCATTCAGTGTCAGACCAATTTTATCCATGGCGATTTCCGCTTCCTTGCCGTCAATACCGAAGCTGCCGTGAATATCTGCCAGAATTAAATGGTTGCTGGTGCCGCCAGTTACCAGCTTAAATCCGCGCTTTTGCAATTCTTCCGCCAATCTTTTTGCATTTTTGACAATTTGCTCGGCGTAATCTTTGAATTCTGGCTGTAAAGCTTCGCCAAATGCTACGGCTTTTGCGGCGATGGTGTGCATGTGCGGTCCGCCTTGCGTGCCAGGGAATACTGCTCGATCGATCAACGTAGGTAAATTCTCGAGAGTTTTCTCTGGTTTTTTCAATGGATTGCCAACTATTCCTCGACTAAGAATCAGTCCGCCTCGTGGTCCACGCAGAGTTTTATGAGTTGTTGTGGTAATTACATGAAAGCCATAGTCGAACGGGTTTTTGGCAACGCCACTAACGATTAGCCCTGCGATGTGGCTCATATCCGCCATCAACATTGCGCCGACTTCATTACCAATTTCGGCAAATTTTTCATAATCTAACTCTCGTGGATATGCCGAAAATCCCGCCAAAATGATCTTTGGTTTGTGTTTAAGTGCCAATTGACGAATTTCTTCATAGTCAATTTCGCCAGTGTCGATATTTTTTATACCATAGCGAATGAAGTTATATTCTCTGGCGCTACGCGTAACTGGAGCTCCGTGTGTAAGATGTCCGCCGTGAGCTAGATCCATAGCCAGAATAGTATCGCCAGGCTCGCACCAAGCGTAATAAACCGCCTCATTAGCCTGTGCGCCAGAATGTGGCTGGACGTTAGCGTGATCGGCTTTGAAAAGTTTTTTAGCGCGGTCAATTGCCAGCTGTTCGACTTGATCAGTGTTTTCTTGTCCGCCGTAATAACGTCGGCCAGGGTAGCCTTCTGAATATTTATTAGTGAAAACGCTACCGAGCGCCTGAAGCACATCTGACGAAACGTAATTCTCGCTAGGAATCAGTTCCAGGCCGTCCGTTTGACGCTTTTTTTCTGCTTTTATAAGTTCTTCAATTTGCTTGTCTTTCATGACTAAACCTCCATTAATACTTATTATATCATTGCTTATATATATCATCAGTGATATAATTTACGCATGATAAAAGATAAGTATCTTCAAAAAATCGGCAATTTAATCGCTGAAAATCGTCAAAAACAAGGTCTGACGCAGACGCAATTAGCTGAGGCGATTGGCACGTCGCAAAGTGCTATCAATCGCATTGAAAACGGGGGTCAGAATATTAGCATTGAGATGATTGCTCGAATTAGCGAGGTGCTTAATAATAATATTGTGACCGTAAATCATTCAGGAAAAATGAATTTTAAGGTAACTGGCGGCAAAAAATTGTCTGGTGAGATACAAGTTAAGACTAGTAAAAATGCTGCAGTGGGTCTTCTCTGTGCGAGTTTGTTGAATAAGGGGAAGACGACGCTTAGGAAAGTGGCGCGAATTGAGGAGGTTAACCGAATTATCGAAGTTTTGAACTCGATTGGCGTTAAAACGCGTTGGCTGGATGGTAGTGATCTTGAGATCGTGCCGCCAGCGCGCTTGAAGCTTGAAGATATGGATATTGCTGCGGCGAAGAGAACTAGGACGGTAATTATGTTCCTTGGTCCGCTACTGCATCAATATGACGATTTCAAATTGCCGTTTGCCGGCGGCTGCAATTTAGGAAAGCGCACGGTCGAGCCGCATCTTAGCGGTTTGAGGCATTTTGGAATGAACGTTACGGCGGAAACTGATTATTATCACGCAAAAACTGATGTCAATTCTGGTGATCGAACGATTTTGCTGACGGAGCGTGGCGATACGGTGACGGAAAATATCATTATGGCTGCGGCGTTGTCGCCAAACACTACCATCATCCGTAATGCTAGCCCAAATTATATGGTTCAAGACGTCTGTTTCTTCTTGAAAAAATTGGGCGTGAAAATTGAGGGAATTGGTACGACGACCTTGAAAATTACGGGTCGTAAACTCATTAGTAAAAATCTGGACTATTATCCGAGCGAAGATCCAATTGAAGCAATGAGCTTTATTGCGGCGGCTGCGGTGACGGATTCGGAAATTACCGTTCGTCGTGCACCGATTGAATTCTTGGAGATTGAACTGGCGACATTGGCGGAAATGGGCCTTAAGTTTGAACTCAGTAAGGAATATTTTGCTAATAACGGACAAACTCGTTTGGTTGATATTAAATTGCAGCGTTCCAAACTCCAGGCCGCCAAGGATAAACTTCACGCCTTGCCGTTTCCTGGAATTAATATGGACAATTTGCCGTTCTTGGGGCTTATCGCAACGGTGGCTGAGGGGCGCACGTTGGTCCACGACTGGAGTTATGAAAACCGAGCAATTTACTTTACAGAGCTGAGCAAGCTGAATGCGCAAATCGAGTTGGTTGATCCACACCGTGTTTATATCACTGGTCCAACAAAATGGAAGCCAGCTGACGTTGTTGCTCCGCCAGCGCTTCGTCCGTCCGTTGTGATACTTTTGGCAATGCTTGCTGCTCCAGGTGTATCGATTCTGCGCGATGTATATTCGATTAATCGCGGATACGAGGAATTGGCGGCGCGCTTAAATTCGCTAGGTGCTGATATTGAAGTGATTATTGAATAGGAATTCGCTTGATCTGCGGTTCTTTTTTAGGCTGGATTTGCGGTTTTGGAAAAATAAATTTGAGATAATCTTTCATCATTCGGGCGCCAGAAATAATTGGCAAATAGTTGCTTAATTGGTGGCGGATGTGTTTTTCTAACAATTGGTCATTTTTCAAAATAGCGGCAGCTTTATGCATATTGACGTACAGAGATGAGACTTCGGCTTCGTAATTTCTCCCGGTAACCTCGAGGCAAGCGATTGGCTGGACATCGGCAACGCCGCCGTCACTAGTAGAGATGAGGAGTTTCAAATTGGCGATGTCTTTCTCCCATGAAGTGCCGCACGCTTCTAATCCGACAATAGGAATATTTATCGAGGCATCTGAGCCGATTGCTAACGCTCGCCCCAACTCTTCGTCATAATCTTGTATGTAATGAACACGCTCCTTGAGGACTGGATCGTTATCAATCAATTTTAATACCTCGAGCAATTTCTGATACATCGTCACGTCGCCTTGGTGAACTTTTCCTGTCAGGATATAATGCGCGTTGTGGCTAATGAGAATTTGGCGCAATGAATCTGGGTTTTCAAACGGCATATAAGGTCGTTTGTAATTGGCGAATCTTCGCTTGAAGTCGAATAATATTGCATTTTCTGGGATTTGTATGGATTTTCCATACTGGTCTTGACGACTCAATAGAACTTTATTCAATTCCTTTCGACCGAGTTTTTTCAAATATCTCAAATCCGCGCTACTCAGCGAGTCTAATTTTTCAGAAAAATCGTTCGTTGGTAGCCCAAATTTATCAATAATGCCGTGATCGCGATATGTTTGCAATGTTTCAGGTAGCACCCACGTTTCAAGATCTATTCCATTGGTAATGGCTTGAAATTTAACTTTGTCGTTGTTGCGATCGCGGAAATTTGCTACACGGGCATGTAGTTTACTTACACCATTCTTCGCTTCAGTAAGCTCAATTGCCAAAAGATTCGGCCTCAGTCTGTCATTGCGGAATTGCTCCATTAGCCAGCAGCGCACGGCATTGCTTTTTATATTTGGCAGAACTAATTTTTCAAATTGCGAACGATGAAATTCTGGTTCGGCCGCTTGAAGAAGCGTGTGGTTTGTATAAAGTGTGTGTTTGCGAACGTAAACGATGGCTTCGTATAAATTCATTCCGTTAGCGCACAGCTCGTCTAGTCGTGCCAATGCTGCAAAAATTGTTGCGGTCTCATTAAGTTGAATAACAGCCGGCTTAATACCGAGGAGTTTTAATGCTTTATAACCGCCAAATCCCAGCGCTACTTCTTGGTATAGTCTATGATCGCCAGATCCGTCGCCTTCGTACAATTGCCCAAAGTTCGGTTCTGAAATTGTAACAAATTGCGTTGAACCGAGCGTCTTCTTAAAAATGCTTAAGCTTGCATCTGGGAATCCGTTTGAACTTACGAAAACTTCGTCAATATATTCGAATCCGTAATCTTGAGGTGAAACGGATTCTGAAAACTCTTCTTGCGCGAGGTTGGTGATTTTTTGGTGTGATTCGCTACGATAAAACGGCGTTACTACTACGAATGGAACTTCTAATTTTTCAGCTACACGTCGCGTGTCTGCTGCAAGAACTCCGAGTCCGCCACCGCCTTTAATGCCGTTGGACTTATCATAAATCTCCATCGTCCAATAGACATATGGTCGGTTTTCGGATAATTGATGCGTTAAGCTGCTTCGTTCAATTACATCATAAAATTCGGACGCATCTTCAATGTCATGCGGTTGGTATTTTGGCTTTTTCTGTATAAATATATGAATCCATCGATGCCCTTTATGGATTGAAATTGTCTAACTTGGTGCGGGTGGGGAGAATCGAACTCCCATCTCAAGTTTGGAAAACTTGCATACTAACCGCTGTACTACACCCGCAAGCTTTTACTATTGTAGCAGAAAGATGTTATAATGTGAATACGCCCTGATAGCTCAGTTGGATAGAGCAGAGGACTTCTAAGCCTAAGGTCGTAGGTTCGAATCCTACTCGGGGCGCCATTTCATATAACTAATGGGGGATATATGGATGCGAACAAAAAGCCGCAAATGACGCGGGAAATGATGGAAAGATTGTACGGTAACATGAATACTCAGGGCGGTAATCGTGGGCCGTATGGTGTAACAGAGGGATTATCTGCGGTGCCTAATCGTAGATCAAACCTGGATCGTAGATACATTAAGGGCTATAGATCTTCGATGGTGGCGAATAATTCTGGTAATAGAATGTGCACGCCTAGTTCAGGAGTGAGTGGATCGGTTCAATCTGATAATTCTAGTAGTGTAGCTGACGCGGGATTGTCTGGTGGCAATCGACAAGTTAATGGAGTCCAGGGTGGCGGAAATCAATCTCTCTCTTCTAATAACTCTCGCCAATTGTTTAATGCTAATCGAACTACTTTTCGCGAGCCGCCTTCTCGCGGATATAATCCGTTTGGATAAATAAAAAATCCTCACTTCGTGTGAGGTTATTTTTTGGAGGGCCAGGAGGGGCTCGAACCCTCGACACCCTGCTTAAGAGGCAGGTGCTCTAACCAGCTGAGCTACTGGCCCACGATTTCATTATACAACAATTAATAAAAATGTCTACCGTTTTATTGAAAATAATTTATCGGTGTGAATAAATTGTCGTAAAACTTGGGGCGAATGATGGGGTTCGAACCCACGGCCTCCGGAGCCACAATCCAGCGCTCTAACCAAACTGAGCTACATCCGCCATGATCCAAGCTTCTCAAATTATAGCACATACCATATCTGTACTCAAGATGGTAAAATTGCTATACTTAATGACAATGAGAGAACTAAATGGCTCAGAATTAGCTGGATTTATCAAGGAGCGCCAGGCGAAACAGGTGCGAGCTTTAAGGCAGGCTTGGCATATTAATCCTCGTTTGGCAATTGTTACTGATGTCGAAAATCCAGTCATTGAAACGTATATGCGTTTGAAACAGAGGTATGGCGCTGATATTTTGATTGACGTGGAGATTCATCGAGTACCTGCGGGCGGTGCTTTGGAGGTGATTCAAGAATTGAACAATCGAGACGACGTTCAAGGAATAATTCTGCAATTGCCGATTAGTAATTCTGATCAGACTGAGGAATTACTCGAGAGCATTCGAGAAGATAAAGATGTTGACGGTCTGCGTAAAAGGGCGATTTTTCAGGCAGCCACACCAACGGCTATTAGTTGGCTGCTGGCTGGATATGGCGTTGATTTGAAGGGTAAGAAAGTTGCGATTGTCGGGCGAGGTCGTTTGGTCGGCGCCCCTCTTGAGAAGATGTGGCTAAAGTCTGACGTCGATGTGACGGTTTTTGAAAAAGGTGACGATTTATCTCAATTGATAAATTACGATATTATCGTGTCGGCAACTGGAGTTCCGGGGCTGATTAAAAGTCAGATGATTAAGACTAAGACGGTCGTTGTTGACGCGGGAACTGCTTCGGAAAATGGAAAAATTGTTGGCGACGTATCTGAAGAAGTGCGTCAGCGTAATGATGTAATTATTACACCAAAAAAAGGCGGAGTTGGTCCATTAACAGTTTCTGCGTTGTTTGATAATGTAATTACGGCTTGTCTAAAAATTGCGAATCAATCAAAAAATTAAGCGGCTTTTATGGCAGCTTTGACCTGCTCGACAACTTGGCGCGGTGTGAGGTTCGCTTTTACGATGTAGCTATGAATTCCTAATTTCTTCAAATCGTGCGGAGCTTCTTCTTCGCCGAGGTTGGTGAGGACGATAACGGGAATAGTTTTTCCCCAGTCTTTAGACCTAATTCGCTTCAAAGCCTCCGCGCCGTCCATTTCTGGCATTTGTAAATCTAGCAAAATAATATCTGGCTGAAACTTTTCGACTACTTCTATGCCAATTTGTCCGTTGGCAGCCAAGCGAACGTCAAACCCGTCCGATTCGAACTTCATTCGGTACATCTGGCTGATGGTTGGGTCGTCTTCAATGATAGCGATTTTTTTATCATGCTCTAAGTATATCATATAAACTATGTTATAATTTTTGGCATGGAAAACTTTAGGAACGAACGGTATATTGCAGAAACAGGTGATTTTCTTAATGGAGTTGATCATGAAGCTAATGAAAAATTAAACGAGGAAATTGAGGATCTTAGATGCGAGGGATGTAAGGTTAAGGTCGGAGAAAAGACCGATCCTGCATATAATAATCCGGATAAAATTCAGGACATATACAATTATCTGGAACAAGGCGATGCAAAATTAAAAGAGATTCGTAAAAACTTTATTCATAAAAATCTGGCCACCGCGGCAATTGCGAATGTTTTAGATAAAACTCCTTTTGTGAAGACGGGCAAGTGGGGCAAAAAGATAGATTTGTATCTGGAGTTTTTCCGCGGCAAGTTATTGTACGGTAAAGATCAGACTGATTCGAAGCCGTGGCACAATCAGCGAGGTTCCGCACTGACGTTTTTGACAATTTCTGAAGCTGAGGATTTGAGCGTTTTTGATGAAAATGGCGGAATATTGTCAGAAGGTAAATATCCAACTATGAGTGGCCCACTGGATGAGTCGGTATTTGATGAGAAGATTAATGGCTTACCGCTGACAGAAATTATGGTTCAAGATAAAATCAACAACGGCGTGGATAAAGCGACGGCCATTGAAGAAGTAGAGAAGAGAATTAGTGAAGTCCGAGAGTTTATCCAGGCACCGGTGACGGAGAAGTTTTCTGATGTTATTCGGCATTGTGCGGATTCGCTTGGTATTCGCGAGCGAGTGGAAACAGTGAACGGCCTATCAATTGATCATTTGAAGAAAGCGGCAGAAAAAGAGAATCGTTCAATTGACGATATGCTGGTGATGAGTTATGGCTGCGGAACGGGACTGGCGACTTTGAAGATGCTGAAAAAACTTAAGGATGAAACGGGTGAGGCGCCAACGGTTATCCTGCTAGACCAAGATCCGTTGTCTCTAGCGGCAGCGCAAAGCTTGGCGAAGAAATGGAATTTGGAAGATAAGATTGAAGTTCATTGCGAACGATTATTCAGCAAGCTCGGCAAACCTCTGAGCCTGGAGGGAGTTTTGGGCAATCGTAAGCTGGATATTGCGGAAGATTCTGGCTTGCGAGAATATCTGCCAGATGGCGTTTATAAGCAATTGACACGAGAATCATTGAAGTTTCTACGAACCGGTGGACTAATGATCACTGGCAATATGAATGTAAATCGCCCACAAAAAGAATTTTTGTATGGACTAATGGGGTGGGTTCCAAAAGTTAGGATGCGTTCAATTAAAGAAGGTTTTAAATTGCTCCAAAAATCTGGCATACCAAAAGAATCTATTGAAGCTACAGTTACTGCAAGCGGCGTTTACACAGTTTTTGCGATTGAAACGTAGAATAAAATGCTATAATAAGCATTAGTATGATGGTACGAGCATTAGTGCTAGGATTGGTTGCGTTGATGGCGCTAATTTTGGGTGTGCTTGTACTTAAAAAGTCGAAGCGACGCCACGATGCGAAAGTATTGGTTTTTTCTGGTTTGTCTATGTTTGGCCGTGTGGTCAGCTGGACTTGAGGTGTTTTCTCTGGCGGACAATGAAGTAGCATTGGACACTGCATCCAGATGGTTTTATGTCGCTTCAGCTGTTTTTTGTCCTGCGTTGGCTATTTTCACTACAAAATCATTCCTTCCATCGACAAAATCAACGAAGAGTTTTATTTGCGCGTCTAGTATATTAATAACGATTTTTTTCGCTATATATTATTTTTGGTTCCTGAGTTTATTATCAATACATCAGAAATCGTCACGCCAGTAGATTTTTTTCTCGAATTCCGATTCATGCAGTCAACTATGTTATTTTTTTGCAACTTTTTTTCTCAGTATTCTTCTTGATTTCTATGTGTTTTGGTCATATAGCGTGGCGCAAATCAGATCCCGTTCGACGCAAGCAAGTCGCGATTTACATGATTGGTCTGTTGATATGTAGCATTCCTGGCTTTGTAGTGGATCTGTTTCTTCCGGCGCTTGGTGATTATCGATATATATGGATTGGTCCAATTGCTACGATTATTTTTCTTATTTGCAATTATGTATAGCATCGTCAGATATCGATTGATGGATGTAAAAATGGCAGTGGCTCGAAGCGTTTCGTATATGCTGCTATTAATCGCACTGGCTGTCGTTTACGTGATTTCTGCATATGTCATTTCAATTTTGGTTTTCCAACGTAGCCTAACGGTTGATAGTCACGTAAATCTTATGAATATGATTTTGGCTATGGTTTTTGGCTGTCGTATATCAACCAGTGAAGAAGATCTTTGATAAATTTACTGATAGGGGTTTTTTTATTACGGAGAATATGACGCTGATACGTTTACGCGTGAAATTAGTAAAATATTAACCTATACGGCGGATCTGCAATTGCTAACTCGACGTGTTGGCAATTATATAGCGACTTCTCTTAAGGCGGAAAAAGTGGCGTTTTGTATTCCGGAAAAAGGAATATATGGTCGAGCGGGTCGGCGACGAATATCTGTTGTCGAGGAAGATGTTCACAGGATTATGGATTACTATTATAAGAATTGTAGTTTTCCGGAAGTTATTTTGGCAAATCAAGTAAAGGATCCAGAACTGAAGAAACTTTTGGATATTCATCGCACGAAAATTGTTATGCCGCTGCTGCATCAAAATCAAGAAACGGGAATCCTATTTCTGGGCGAACATAAGAGCCTGGGATATAGTTCTCGCGATATTGAAATGCTGGAATCAATTGCTGGGGAGCTGGCTGTGTCGATTCGAAATTCTTTGTCATTGGAAGAAATTAATGAGTTGAATAAAAGTTTGCAGCGTAAAATTGACGAGGCGACGAAAGAATTGAGGTTCAGTAATCGACAGCTTCAGCGACTGGACGAGGCGAAGAACGAATTTATTTCTATGGCTTCACATCAGTTAAGGACACCGTTGACTAGTATTAAAGGTTATCTGGATATGATGTTGGAGGGCGATTTGGGGAAGATTACGCCGACGCAGCGTGCGGTTCTTAGAGAAGCGTTTTCTTCGAGTGAGCGTATGGTGAGACTGATAAACGATTTTCTTAATGTTTCTAGGCTTCAGACTGGTAAATTTAATATCGATAAGCAGAAGATAGACATTGCTCAAATTCTTCGAGATGAAGTTGCTTTGCTTAAGGTTGTGGCAGATCAGAGGTCTGTTGAAATGGACCTAAAGATTGATAAAAAAGCTCCATTGATTACGGCCGACTCTGAGAAGATTCGTCAAGTTATGCTGAACATGATCGACAACGCTATTTACTATTCAAATCCACATAAAAAGGTAATAATTTCTCTGAAAAAAATAGTAATGGCGCAGTTGAGTTTACGGTGAAAGACTCAGGAATTGGCGTACCAAAAATCAGAGCAAGCAAATCTGTTTGGTAAATTCTTCCGCGGCACAAATGCCAGAAAAAAGCGACCAGACGGCACTGGTGTTGGCTTATTTTTAGCGAGGAAAGTTATCTTATCGCACGACGGCGAAATGATCTTTGAGTCAGAAGAAGGAAAAGGTAGCACTTTTTGGGTTTAAGTTGCCAGTTCGTTAACGAAATAAACTCATTATTCCAGAAATAACGATAATTAAAGTAATTGCAACGAGTCCCGCCATGCCAATGGTGCGAATGAGCTTTTTTTCCGATCAAAAAACCATTGAGATAATTTGGAGCGGTTAGTCGCTGTAATCCTTGTTACCTTTGGTCGCTGAGGTGCCGCGTCCATTCCAGAATATTTTTTATTGCGCTTTTTCTTCTGCTTTGTCATGTAAATATTATACATTAATAGATAACGGCGGAGAAGTGGCTGATTTGCTATAGACAATTCGACGATAATTTGTTATGATATCTGAAGTCGTGGCTTATCGTCTAACGGTTAGGACACCAGGTTTTTCATCCTGGCAATCCGGGTTCGATTCCCGGTAAGGTCACCATTTCAGGATAAAAATCCAAATCGTCGCCCAACTGGGCGATTTTTTTGGTTTACATTTCTTAATTCCTACCACCGCTCAAAAAAATCACACTTTAGTTACCTAAGAAAACAGAAATAACTAGACAAAAGAAGCTAGTCTGGACAGATTAGAAAAAGTGGCGTTTTGGTGGAAATAACTTGATTGGGACTATTATAATTTTCTAAGAACTTATGCTACAATAAGAATATGATTGAGTCTAATAAATCACATAGGAACAAAACTATTGATTTTTCTCTTAAGGAAGGTCGAGAATATTTCGATCGTTGCATTAAAAGGCGATTCAGAGCTATCTATCGATAGAATTATAAACAAAAACAATCAATGGCGACACTTTCGAAGTTATGAAAAATGCCAAAAAAAGTTCGTTGATTTACTTATTGTTGATCCACCATACAATTTATCAAAGAATTACAACGGTAGTAAGTTCAAGCAAACAGATGATGAGAGCTATGCTAAATATACCGAGCAGTGGTTGAAACTAGTATTGCCGTTATTAAAAGATGAAGCCAGTGTTTATATCTGTTGCGACTGGAAAACCAGTGTTGTCATTGGTCAGGTTCTGCCAAAATATCTTAATGTTAGAAACCGAATAACATGGCAACGAGAAAAAGGACGTGGCGCAAAGGAGAACTGGAAAAATGGACTCGAGGATATTTGGTTTGCCACTAACAGCGACCGCTGGACTTTTAACTTAGCTGATGTGAAAGTTAGAAAAAAGGTTATTGCTCCATATAGGCAAGACGGAAAGCCAAAGGATTGGAAAGAAACTAAAGGTGGTAATTTTCGGGATACTTGCCCGTCGAATTTCTGGGATGATTGCACAATTCCGTATTGGTCAATGCCTGAAAATACCGCCCATCCAACTCAGAAGCCTGAAAAATTAATTGCCAAAATGATTTTAGCTAGCTCTAATATGGGGGACGTAGTATTCGATCCTTTTTTGGGTAGCGGAACAACTTCCGTAACTGCCAAGAAGCTTGGTCGTAAATATGTTGGTATCGAGCTTGATGAAACTTATTGTGCTTGGGCTGAGAAACGACTAGAAATGGCAGATGATGACAGCTCTATTCAGGGTTATACAGACGGTGTTTTTTGGGAGCGCAACACTCTTGGCGAGCAGAAAAAAAGTTAAAGAGAATTCGTAAATCAAAGAAATAACTAAGGGGAAAATGGATAACTCGCTTTTACAAGTTAATTGATTTTATAAAAAGGCTCGATGGTCAAGCTAGTAAGGCTAGGTTGCAAGAACTCGTTCAAAAAGAATTCTCTCTGATAAAAGACAGATCGGTGTTTTATACAGATACTTTTGCAATACGATTTAGCTCGTCCAAATCGACAAGCTTTTCCAATACGGTCATCTCACTTTCAAATCTACAGAAGTATGACGACTCTCCTTTTGTAGTTTGTCTAAATACCCCTAATAAAAAAACTATTTATTTTTGGCTAATACCACCTTTTTATCTAAAGTAAGCCATAGTTCACAAGAATTAAGAGAGGATAATATACGGGGCAGTATCAACGGCTCCGACATAGTAAAGGTTTTTAATGACATTGACAATGAACCTAAGAATTTCGCTGAGCTGTTTGCAATACATTCCGAAATTGGCTTTGATGGCAATCTTGCCAGACTAGTTGAAGCAACAAACAACATTTCACCTAGTGGTAGCAAATATAATATACGAGCGATAGATAAAGATATGATACTGCAAGCTCCCCAGAGAGCAAAGGATTTTGTAGCATCCGCTGAATATAGCACGTTGAAGTCAGAGCTTGATCAAATGACAAAAGCTTATAAAAACGAAATTATTTTAGCGAGTCTGATTGATAATGTAAATATTCGCGGGCGAGTAATTGAGTATATAATCGCCGGTGAAGATGATAGATTACGAAGCGAAATCATTCATACTTTACAAAAAGGCACAAAACGAATACCGAGCTTTCGCACAAAAAAATACACTGGGTGATTTTTGCTAAAGTTTTTTTGATAAATACGATACGGCAACCGACATAAAAAAACAAAGGTCATGATCTTAAATTCTGCCCCAAAAGCATACAATCTCGATAAAATGTTAGAATTCTTGGCAAAAGAAAAATCTGTTTTTATGTTTTACTTTGTAGGTATTATGCCTAAGCAGGTTGTCGGACAAGTTTTAATCTCAATGTTTCAGGATGACTTGAGAGATACAACACATCTACTAAAACATTGGGCGGGCAGAAATTCACGAGGAGTTTCACAGTTTAGTGGGCAAACTATCGACGCCTTAATAAAAGAACCAAACAACAATATAGACATTATAAAGAGTCAGGATTTCCTAGAAAAGATAATGAGCTTATAGTTTTATGAATGATGGAATAAGATTGGTTAGCGAAGTGGTTGGTGATACTTACAGGAATAGCAACGGCTCAGAGGTTGCGGTTATAAAAATCGCAAATGATGCCCTTATGACTACTAAGGAGATGTCTAAGTTTTATGGCGTAAGCGTATCGACGATATGTAAAAAGTTAAAGAAACTGTTTGCCGATAGCGGAGTTAACAAAAAACAAGTTAGCTCAATTCTTACTCACAAAGCTAGTGATGGCAAACTTTATCGCACAATTTTCTATAATTCACAAGTAATAATCACCATTGGCACAATGCTAAAATCGCCTGAAACCAAGCAATTTCAAGAATGGCTAAGTGTGAACTGCAATAACGTAATCCCCAATCGACTGAACTAAAATCAGCCCCTATTTTTAATAGCATAATCTACCCAGTTTTCAAGATTTTTCGCAATATCATTGTAGGCATCCCAGCTGTTTGGATCATAACATGGAACAAGAGATGATAATCTTTGACCATTTTTCTAATGGTACATTATCAAATGGATTAGCTCCTTTTCTGCAGATTCCAGTTCTTGGGTCTTTGAGATTATGAATATAGATACCAAAAAGCCCTTTTCCTTCATTCCACGCTTTTGCGTATTTCGTAATCTACCCATTTGCGGTTTGCAGTTTCAGACCCAACCAAAAACAATAACACAACTTTTATATTTCATGTTATCATCAATCCATTTTTTTACAGCATATTCACTACGCTTAATTTGTTCCCAGTTATTTGGCGAAACGGGTTCGTTGCCTTCGATTGCACCTATATTGCGAATTTGCTGTACTCTCATTACGTCATTGCCGAAATGAAAGCTATAAAACACCTGCCTTTTTCATATTTTTTTACCTTCTCTTAATTATTAAACTTATGTCAAAATTATTATGGATAATAATTCCAACGACAATAATCAAAAATTACGCCGTAAAACAACAAGAGGACGGGTCTGCGAGATGCTTCAAACCAAGCAGAAAACTTAATAAATTGACCGATATTCATTTCGTAATCGATTTTTTCAGAGCTTGTTTTCGCGACCTGTTTATATAACTTGCGATAGCCTCTTTCAAGCATTAGATAGTAGGAGTCAATTACCCAAAACATCAGAACTACACCAAGAACTAGCCAGAGAAAGTCGTTATTATTAGTCGCAATCATTGTTGTAAAAAAACAGCACCGATTATAGTGATAGACCAGCCCTTAAAAAGGAAGGTGTTTGATGACAGACGATTTATTACGCCTTGTATAAACTCTAAATGAGAACGCTTGTCGTCTGGTGTGGTTTTACTTCCCATAATAACTATATTATACCACATGAGGCGTAATTTTAATCAAGTTATTTCTATCAAAATGCCACTTATCTAATCTGTTTAAGCTAATTCTTTTTTGTCCAGTTGTTTCTGTTTTCTTGGGGGGGTAATTAAGGCGGTTTTTAAGCGGCGACAAAAACCGCTTAAAAACCGTAGGTAGCAACTTTGTCGCTTTTATGACGTGCCGCTTTTTACGGTCGGATCAGGGGCAGCTGAAAAAGGGAAATGTGAAAGCCGAATTCATCCACTAAAAGAAGTGTCAAGAAGATTCAAAATAATCAAAAACTGGCTTTTATATTGTTAGCTGTCAAAGACAGCGTGGCACGTCAAATAGATTGGATTAGATTTGCGACTTTGTACTAAAATAGGTTCTAGTGTGGGCATAAAATCGCACCATAAAGATTGTTTGGAATAGCTCGCTTATTGTGGCGAGCTTTTTTTCATTGTCGCTTCGTAGTTTCTTTGGCGGCAGATTCATCGTCAGTCCGAGACATCATTTCAGAATAGGCTTCAAGTATGTCGCTCTCCTTATATTTCGGTTTATGTGAGCGCTCGATTGCATACCAGATTGTTACGGGTATCAGCAGGATGGTGTTTATGCAATATATCGTAATTGCAGCTTCTATGGACCCCACGATATTTACAAATACTCCAGTATAGAATAAAAAGAAAATAATTACAGTAGTTGATCCGAAAATGAAGAATAGAATTTTTGAGATAATATATTTATCTATTTCTGGCATAATATTTATATTCTAGCATCAAGAAAATAGGTAAGCTAGTTTTGATTAACGCAAATCTTGACATTAAATAAGTATTACAAGTATCCTTGGCACCATTTCTCATCACTGTTATTTCGTGATATAATTTTAAAAATGAGTGATAATATATTTAAACGAACAAAAATATTAGCAACAATTGGGCCAGCAACGTTCAGCCAAGAAAAGGTTTACCAATTGTTGGAGGCCGGCGTTAACGGCATCCGTATGAACTTTAGCCACGGCGCTAATGAGGAGCGAATTGAGCAGATCGATTGGGTGCGCACAGCTAGTAAACAGCTGGGTAAGCCTGTAGCAATTCTACAAGATTTGCAAGGTCCAAAGATTCGCTTGGGCGTTTTGAAAGACAATATGCTGAATGTTAAGGTTGGCGATATGTTGGTCTTGGATTCAGAAATTACCGAGCATGACGGCAGTTTCAATTTGCCAGTGCAGTACAATTTGGCGGAGAAGATGAAAGTCGGCGAGCCACTTTACATGTTTGACGGCAAGATCAGGACGGTTGTGCGAGAAATTGTTAGCCCAACTGCAATTCGCGTAGAAGTTCAGAACGACGGTTTTTTGATGAGTCGCAAGGGCTTGAATTTGCCAGACACAGATTTTGGTGGCGACATTCTTACTCAGAAAGATATTAACGATTTGGAGTGGGGTGCAAGCCAAGATTTTGATTATGTTGCATTGAGCTTTATCCAAAAAGCTGATGACATTATTGATTTACGTCGTCGATTGACAGACCTGGGCTCGACAGCAAATATTATTGCCAAGATTGAGACTAAGTCTGCCGTTGATCCAGAGAATTTGGAGGAAATCGTTAAGGCTAGTGACGGTATTATGGTCGCTCGCGGTGACTTGGCGGTTGAAGCTGGTGCGGAAATTGTTCCAGTTGTACAGCGTCGAATTATTGCCTTGTGTCGTAAATATTGTAAGTTAGTAATCGTTGCAACACAGATGATGGGTAGTATGGTTGATAATCCAGAACCAAGTCGCGCTGAAGTAAGCGACGTTGCCAATGCTGTAATCCAAGGCGCTGATGTAGTTATGTTGTCTGATGAGACTGCTAATGGTAAATATCCTGTTGAAACTGTTCGTGCGATGCGCAAGACTATTATTTACACTCAAGAACACAGTGAAGTAATGTTGGTAGAAAAGTCTGAAATGCGTGAAAAAACTGACGCGATTTTAAGCTACACGGCAGCTCAATTGGCAAGAAGAATTAGGGCTCGAGCTATTATTGCGGAAACGCACACTGGCGCTACTGCAATTAATGTTGCTGCATATCGTCCGAACCTACCAATTGTTTGTGTAACCGAAGATGTGAAGACCGCGCAAAAGTTGGCGCTAAGGTACGCTTCTCGTCCATATATTCGACCAAACGACCCAAATGCGGCAACTAAGTTAGCTGATGAGTTGAAACAAGAAGGCTATTTCGGCGCAGACCCAGTTACGGTTGTGCTTGTTAGCGGTCACAATCCAGAGCCAGGCAAAACTGACAATATCCAAGTCAAGACGTTGTCATAAGGAGAATTTGGGTGGGCAGAAAATTTCCGAAGCAAACAATTCGCGATGTTGATCTACGTGGAAAAACTATTCTTCTGCGAGCAGATTATAATGTGCCGCTAACAAAGCGCGGTCAGATTTCTGATGATCTAAGAATTCGCGCTTCGCTGCCCACGCTCCGATATTTGCTGGAGCAGAATTGCAAGATTGTTATCATGTCTCATCTGGGTCGACCAAAAGGTAAGAATCTTAAGTTTAGCTTGAAAGTTGTCGTAGATCACCTATCCAAGTTGCTGAGTCGTCCGGTAGAATTGCTGGATGATTGCGTGGGTGAAGCTGTTCATCAAGCCGTTCGCCGCGCGCCACGAGGCAGCATTCTTATGTTGGAGAATTTACGCTTTTATGACGAGGAGGAGGCTGATGATTTAACATTTGCCAAGTCAATTCAGCGCGCTGTCCGAGCGGATTATTTTGTGCAGGACGGATTTGCGGTCGCACACAGGGCGCACGCCAGCGCTCATGCAATTACGTTGTGTGTTCCAGGGCTAGCGGGATTATTATTAGAAAAAGAATATGTAACTATCACCGACGCGATGAATAAGCCAAAACGTCCGTTGGTTGCGGTTATTGGCGGCGCGAAAGTTAGCGATAAAATATTACTGATTAAGCGTCTGATTAAAAAGGCGGATCGGATTTTAATTGGCGGCGCCATGTCAAACACGTTTTTACATTGTCGTGGATTTAATGTCGGCAAGAGTGTGTTTGAGCCAGGAATGGAAAAGGTTGTCGCGGAAATTTATGATTTGGCGGCGGCTAAGGTTGGCGTAGAGAATGTTGACGATTTTTTGGTATTGCCGATTGACGTGGCGGTTGCGCCAGAGATTTCTAAGGATTTCCCTCGTCAAGAAGTTAATATTGATAAAATAAAGAACTCAGATATGGCGCTGGATATTGGAAGTCAGACAATTGAGAAATTCACGAAAATACTGGCCGGCGCGAAGATGGTTATTTGGAATGGTCCGCTGGGCTATGCTGAAATTGATAATTTTGCAATTGGTTCGGCACGAGTAGCGTTATCTATTGCCCAGAATAAAGGAGTTGTTTCAATAGTTGGTGGCGGAGATACGGCTGATTTTATATTGAAATGGGACGGGCATGACGGCGCCAATTTTACTCATGTTTCCACTGGTGGCGGAGCTAGTATGGCTTTGATGGCTGGTAAAAAATTGCCTGGAATTGAAAGTTTACTAGACGCATACGGCTTGAGGTGATAAACTAAGCATAAGGATTATCTCATGAGAAAAAAAGCTAATCATTGGTAACTGGAAAATGAACTTCAATATGCAGGAGGCTAGCTTATATTTGCATAAGCTGATGAATACGCTGCCGTCACATAGAGATGTTGAAGTGGTGCTGGCGCCTACTATTTTGACGCTGCAGAGTCTGAGTTTACAAATTAATCGTCGAATCGCTAAGTTGGCGGCTCAGAATTGCTATTGGCGGGATTCAGGCGCGTACACAGGAGAAATTCCAGCGGCGCATCTTCGTGGAATTGCTGATTATGTGATAATTGGACATTCGGAGCGTCGCTATATTTTTCATTGAAAGCGAAAAAGATATTCGGCTGAAAGTTCAGGCGGCAATTCGAAATCGTATTCATCCGATTCTGTGTGTTGGTGAGACGATTCAAGAGAAGACTCTTGGCGAAACGAAGGATGTTCTGGCTGATCAATTGACTAACGGTCTGGCTAACGTGACGGCAGACGAACTGAATGAAGTGGTTATTGCGTATGAGCCAGTTTGGGCGATCGGTACTGGTGATAGCGCTAAAACGTCTGATGTAAAAAAAGCCACACAGATGATTCGACGACATATTTCTCATTTGTACGGTAAAAAAGCGGCGGAATCAGTGCGAGTTGTTTATGGTGGAAGTATTACTTCAATAAACGCCGCGGATTATTTGGCAATTGATGAACTTGATGGTTTATTGGTTGGGTGCAGCCAGTTTGGATGCGTATCAATTTAAGGAGATAATCTCGAAAGCACATAAAGGTTAAAAAAATAGGGGGCATATGACAGATATTGATTTTTGATGAGTTGGATAGAGCGGTAAGCTCTCTTATGGATAAGCAGCGAGAAAAGGAAGCTCCAATGGTGGTTAATGAAAAATAATAGCGAGGTTTCTATGTCTGCGCCCGTAGAGGAAAAACCTGTATCAGAGAACTCTATTGGCACTAGCTTTGCGCCTCCAGTAACTCCATTTACGCCTTCGTCTGTTGCTTCTACTCCTTTATCATCGATCTCTCAGCCTGAAGCAAAAAAAGAGCCTTCTAGCGACGATGCGACTCCTAAAGAGGTTGATAGTATTACGAATGAGAAAGTTGCTAATGATTCAATAGCTAGCAGGACTCCTGGTGTGGCTGCTAGCGAAGTTAAAGCTGCGCCAGTAATCGCGAGACGCTCGACTGGTCGTTTCATGGATGTTGTTAGACCTTCATCTGTCAGCACTATCCAAAAACCTGCTGCTTCCGCTCCATCCCGAACTGGCACGACGATTCAGCCCTCACCTGATTTGGTGGACGTGATTAGCATAAATAATAGGCATTCTGCGGTAAGGAAAAGAAATGTCTGATATAGTTGCTCAATCAGATAATCTTAGTGACGCCCCTGATCTTAAAGACGTACATAATGAATCTACTTTTGCGGAGATTGAAGATGCGCCCGCTGAGGAGCTGTCGTTGACTGATAAGATAGCGCAATCATTAGCCGTAAGTAATAGCGAAGCTCCTGCTGCATCTATGACTACGCCGCTGGAGTCTCCGTTTATTGCTAATGTTGAAGTGGAGAAGCGACCGCTTGGTTCTGTTAGCCAAACTATGGCTAGTTCTGAGATGAATAGTGATGAAGATGCATCTGTGTCTGCTGATTCTGAGGACATAAAATTGGAACATCAATATAATACCAATTTATCTAATTACAGCATGAGCGAAAATTCTTTGGGTGATGTGCCCGACTCACCAATGGATTTGAGTCCAGAAATTATAGCAATTGAGGAGGTTGGCGTTCCTGAAGATTCAGACGATAAAATGTCCACTGACATTGACAGCTCTTTGATTAAGTCTTCCGAATTATCCGAAAAAGAAACTATGGATTCTGAGCCGGCACCGATGTTTGCCGCCGTATCTACAGAGGTAAAACCTTCAGCCGACAAAGAAAAGAAAAAATCTGGATTATTAATAGCGTTGCTTATTGTTCTATTTTTAGCAATTGGTATGGTGGCGGCGCTGTCTCGTACTTTTTGCTGATAAAAATAGATATATGTCTAAATTTACTGACGGATTAAATAGCGAGCAGGCTCGAGCGGTAACGCACGCTGATGGGCTACTGTTGATTTTTGGCTGGAGCTGGGATCTGGAAAGACTAAAACCCTGACCCATAGAATCGCTTATTTGATTGGCGAGTTGAAAATATTTCCTAGCCGAATATTGGCGGTCACATTTACTAATAAAGCAGCGAAGGAAATGCGTCATAGGTTAGCGCAAATATTGGGTGAAGATTCTGAAAAATCGGCAATTTATGCCGTGGATGGGAACTTTTCACAGTATTTGCGTGCGAATGTTGCGGATGGATGGTGAAAATATTGGCCTGAACAAGCGATTCTTAATTTACGATACCGACGATCAAATAAGCTTGATGAAGCAAATTATGAAGTCTTGCGGCTTGACCGATAGAGACATTAAACCTCGAGCTGTACTTTCGGCTATTTCGAACGCTAAAAATGAGATGAGAAATGCTGAGGATTTTTCGGCTTCAACTCGCGGTCCAAGAGAGCAGAAAATGGCTGAATTGTTTTTTGCTTACGAAAAAGCCTTGGAAGATGCTTCGGCGTTGGATTTTGACGATTTATTGATAAAAACCGTGGAGTTGCTGAGAAGTAGATCTGATATTCGTCATAAATGGCAGCAGCAATTCGAGCATATTTTGATTGACGAGTATCAGGACACGAATGCGGTGCAATATGCGCTAATTAAGTTGCTGGTGAATTCGCGTCGCAATTTATGCGTGGTTGGTGATGACGCTCAGTCGATTTATAGTTTTCGCGGGGCTGATTATACTAATATTCTCAATTTTGAGCGTGATTTTCCAGGCACGACGGTGGTTAAGCTGGAGCAAAATTACCGTTCGACTGGCGCGATTTTGAATATGGCAAATGCGCTGATTAGCCATAATATTCATAGAACTGATAAAAATTTATGGACGGCGAATGGCGACGGTGTTGAGCCGAAATTATGGCAATTATACAATGAGTCTGAGGAGGCTTTGGCGATTGCGAATGAGATTCAGGCGCAAATTGCGAACGGTCGTCAATATGGCGACGTGGCGGTGTTGTACCGAACGAATGCGCAAAGTTACGCAATTGAGCGAGCCCTGCGTCAGAGCTATATTCCGTATAAAATCGTCGGCGGTCTGCGATTTTTGGATCGAGCGGTCGTTAAGGATCTATTAGCATATCTTCGATTGTTATATCAGCCGAGTGATCGAGTTAGTTTTTTGCGAATTGTGAATACGCCAAAACGTGGCGTTGGCGCGGTGAGTATTTCTAAGTTTTTAGACTGGAATGACGCGTCGGGGAAAGACATAATTAGCGGGTTGCTGGCGGTTGAGGAGGCGGATACTTTGACAGCGCGCGCAAAACGTCCATTGCTAGAGTTTGGTCAAAAATTGCGCGATTTGCAGCAGGAAATTGACGGATCTCCAGCCGAACTGATTGAAGAAATTATGAAAAGTACTGGCTATGAAGATTTTATAAACGACGGAACGCCGCAAGCTGAGGAGCGAATGGAAAATATCGGCGTGCTTTTGTCAGAGGCGAAGGCTTACGTTGACGTGGCGACATTTTTGGAAGAGATGGCTTTGATGTCTTCGACGGATACGACTGCCGATCAGCAAGTAACGCTCATGACGCTTCATGCGGCTAAAGGTTTGGAGTTTCCGGTGGTTTTTCTGGCTGGACTGGAAGAGGGGATTTTGCCGCACGCAAGAGTGTTTGATAGCGGCAACGCTGATGATGTTGAAGAAGAGCGCAGGTTGTGTTACGTTGGCGTGACTCGGGCGAGGGAAGAATTGTTCGTTAGTTGTGCTAGTTCTCGGACGCAATTTGGTCAGATCGGTTACAATATGCCATCGAGGTTTTTGGATGAGATGGGCTTGATGGCTGGTGGCGTTGATAGACCAGCTCAGCCGATGATAGAGCCTGATTTTTTTATTCGGAAGATATTGGTTTGGAGGTTGGTGATCGAGTTCGCAGTCCGAGTTTTGGTTCGGGAGAAATTATTGACAGCGAAGGGCTGAGTGTTACGGTTCAGTTTGACAATGGAAATATTAAGAAATTGAACGTCGAGTTCGCGCGCTTGGAGAAAATTTGATATAATAAGAATACCTGCGTTGTGGGTGTGAACTTATGGGTATAAGATTACAAGCAAAACATTACTCTAAGAAAATTACGTTCGTTTCTGGCGCGATATTGATGCTGGTTGGCGGTCTATTTTTTTGTTAATCAAGCGTTAGCTGACGCTACTAAGCCAGCGACCAAGGCTGGTGAAAAGTTGGTGACGATTTACGACAGGGGCGCAGAAAAAGACGATTGTTACGAAAAGCGAGAACGATTCGCGAGGCTTTGAAATTGGCTAAGTTTTTCTATTGATGAACGCCAAGACGTAGTCGAGCCGAGTCTTGATTCGGAGATGGTGGCGGAGAAGTACAACATTAACATTTTTTTCGCGCTCGCCCAATAACAATTGTCGATGGAAATAAACGACTAAAGGTAACTACCGCCGAGCAGACGCCGGCTTTTGATTGCGAAGGCCGCTGGAATTGAAGTTTTTGAAGAGGACACAACTACTCTATCCAATTCCGATAACATGGCGGTTGATGGCGCAAACATGGTGATGAAAATTGACAGAGCGTCGATGGTTAATTTTGTGCTTTATGGTAAAGAATCTGTCATTCGTACACATGCTAAGACGGTTGGCGAGCTATTGAAAGAGAAGAATATAGACCCAAAGAAAGATGATACGCTATCTGTGGATCGTTCGGCAAAAATTATTCCTGGAATGAAAATTGAACTCTGGCGTAATGGCAAGCAAACTATAACCGCCGAAGAAGATGTGAAATTTGAGGTTGAAAAAGTTCAAGACGCGAATCGAGATTCGGGATATCGCGAAGTAAAACAGGCGGGCGAGAACGGCAAGAAGAACGTTACTTATGAAATCGAAATGAAGAACGGCGTGGAGGTGAGCCGTAAGGAAATCGCTAGTGTTGTAGCAAAAGAGCCAAAGAAGCAGATTGAGATTGTGGGGACGAAAAGCTCTACGTCATTTTCTGGCAGTTTTTCTGAAGCACTTGCTAGACTAAGAAGCTGCGAGGGTAGCTATACATCGAATACTGGAAATGGATATTACGGTGCATATCAGTTTGACAAACGAACCTGGGGAAAGTATGGTGGGTATGAATTAGCTTCTGATGCTCCAGCTGACGTGCAGGATGAAAAGGCATGGCAAACTTATAAGGCTCGCGGCTGGCAGCCATGGCCGACCTGTAAGGTTAAAATGGGACTTCAGGACATCTATAGATAATAGTTCCAAAATCTGATATAATTTTTTTCTAATACATTGTGTGAATTGTCAAATTATTATGCGCGCAAAAGGTTTATTTTTTGGAAAAATTATTGGATTAGCTGTGTTGGTCGCGATTGCAACTCCGATGATTTCATTTGCTGATGGAAAGGCTTCCGGTGAGCATTTGGTTCGTATTTATGATCGCGGCGAGGAAAAGACGATTATCACAAACGCATTGACCGTTCGGCAGGCTTTGCGTGCGGCTAAGATTACGATTGACGAAAAGATTGACGCGGTTGAGCCAAATATTGATATGGAATTGACAGGTGCAAAATACCAGGTCAATATTTTCCGCGCTCGCCCGATAACAATCGTCGATGGAAATAAACGTCTAAAGGTAACTACTGCCGAGCAGACGCCAGCTTTGATTGCGAAGGCTGTTGGGCTGACTTTGTATCGCGAAGATAAGACGCATTTTACAAATTCTGACGATCTTTTTGGTGAACGGCGTGGGTTTGGTAATGAAAATTGAACGATCAAAACAACGAACGATGACCGAAGAAGTTGATGTTAATTTTGAGATTGAGCAGATTAAGGACGATTCTCAGCCGATTGGATTTAAGAGTGTTAAACGGCTTGGGGAAAAGGGCGTGCGGAAGGTGACTTATCAGGTTGAGGTAGAGAATGAGCGCGAGATTAGTCGTAAGGAAGTTGCTAGCGAAATCACAAAGCAGCCGAAGAAGCAGATTGAAATAATTGGCACGAAGCCTAAAAATCCATTGACGAAAAGCAAGGGCGCGCAGATTTTTACCGACTCCAAGGGTGTAGCGCATCGTGAAACGTATTATGACTTGCCGATGAATATTGTGATAAAATCTTGCGGTAGCGGCGGTACTTATACGGTGCGGGCGGACGGCGCGAAGGTTGATAAGGATGGCTATATTTTGGTGGCGGCTAATTATGGTAATTATCCACGATGTTCGGTGGTTGAGACCAGCATGGGTCCGGGAAAGGTTTACGATACCGGTGGATTTGCAGCTAAACATCCGCACGGATTTGACTTAGCGACCGACTGGACAAATGGAGATGGGCGCTAAATGGCTTCTTCTCATGGACCAAAAAAATCGCTTGGACAGCATTGGCTGAAGGACCCGGAGATTTTGGCGGATATTGCTGAAGCGGCCGAATTGACGGGCGATGATGTCGTATTGGAGATCGGCCCGGGGCTAGGCACCTTGACTAGTCGCTTGTTGGCTCGAGCTAATTCAGTGACCGTCGTGGAATTTGACGCGGATTTGGCGCGAAAATTACCAGGGCAATTTCCTGGGAAAAAATTAACTGTCGTAAATCAAGATATATTGCAATTTGATCTGAATCAATTGCCAAAAAAATACAAAGTCGTAGCTAATGTCCCATATTACATCACCAGCAAAATTGTTGAAAAATTGATGACCGCGGAAAATAAGCCGAGTATTGCGGTGCTGTTGGTGCAAAAAGAAGTTGCCGAGCGAATTGCGGTGGGGGCTGGAAATATGAGTGTTCTGTCTGTGAGTGTTCAGATTTTTGCCGAAGCGGAGTTGGACATTGAAGTCCCTAGGCAGTTTTTTACGCCACCGCCAAAAGTTGACTCGCAGGTTGTGGTTTTGAGGACTCGCGACAATCCGTTAATTACCTCAGAAGATCAGAGAGATTTTTTCCGCATTGTTAAGGCTGGATTTTCTGCAAAGCGCAAGAAGTTACGTTCCAGCTTGAGCGGCGGGTTGGGAATTGATAAAAGTGTGGCGGAAGAATTGCTGAAAAATGCAGGAATTTCACCAGATGCTCGCGCTGAAGATTTGGCGATTGAAGATTGGAAGAGGCTACTGAAAGAGTGGCGGAATTTATAATTATTTAGAGACAGGTGACAATATCAAAAATAAGAACGACTCAGCGGCTTTAAACTGAGTCGTTCTTTACACTAAAAGACCGAATTAATCTGTCAAATTATCGTGCTTTAAATCCTTAACGGCGTTGGTAGCTTCTTCTTCAGTGAACTTCCAATAGTTGGTAAGAGTTTTTATCAAGTTACTTCTACTATATTTTCCATTTTTCAGAATGTCTATAGCTCGTAGTCGTGCTCGCTCAGTGTAATTGATATTGTATTCTGCTAGCACTTCCCGAACTTCTGATTCTACGAATTTATCACTATCTGTCAGATAACGTATTATGCTATTCTTTGAATACAGTTTAGCCCACGCCCACAGGCTGTTGTTATCTAGGGAGTGTCTATTCATCCAATTGCGTATATTTATCTTGAAGTCGTAATTTAGCCGATTAACTCCTGTTTCTGCCTCTTCTTTAGTGAAGCTATGATCGTTCACTAGTGATTGTATGAGAGCCTCTTTTGAGACTGTACATTTGTTGCATTCAGTAGTATTTTTGGCGGCTATCAGGGTAGCGTTGTGTACAAAATCAATACTCACCACCTTAAATGCGTTGTCTATTTCTTCCTTGGTAAAGCCTCTCTCGGTAAGATGTCTTTCGCCCTGTTTCCTTGATGTGTGCCTGAGGGAGTCTATACTCTTCAGAGCTTTTATGGCTTGATTTTTAAAGAATTCAGAAAAGTTAATTTCACGACCTAACTCGTCAAATGCTTTCTCGACTGTTTCTTTTGGTAGCGTATGATAGTTTATAGTATTCTCTATTAATTTACTCTTGGAAATAGAATACGGGTATTGTTCGTTAGAGTAGGTCTTGACGTCTACTTTTATTATCCTTTTTGCAGCATCTACGGGGTTGTAGTTTGGGCAGGCTATTTCAAACAATTGTAGCGCTGTGTCGTAGTCATTTGGTTTGCTTGCGTGTACCATAGCGCTTATGGCTGATGATTTGGAGTAAGGGCCTCCGCAAAAATCCCTAGTCCTAAAATTCTTTACCAATTCTCTAGAAAAACGCCTATCCCATTTTCCGTCGCTACCAACTAAGTAATCGTCTAGTGTAATAGCATTCTTCAACATGTCACCATCTCTGCCGACGTAGTAGTCGCCGACCCACTGTTCACGCAGCATATGACCTTTAGTGTCGAAGTAGTACCACTTGTCTCCAACCATCTTCCAGGTGTTTTCTATCATATGACCGCTGGTATTAAAGTAATACCAATGTCCGTTTATCCACTCCCATTTGCTATGTATAATATATCCGCGTATGTCGAAGTAGTACCACTTACCATCTATCTGTCGCCATTGAAGCCGAGGGTAGTTTATGTAGTTCCCATTGGGCTCTTTATACCACCATCCAACTGAATCCCTCTGCCAGCTTCCTCCGTTGGCACTTGCTGTTGCTGGTGTGTAGACGCCGATTATAGCAATGCTAACAGCTGCGGCTACGGTTAAGTTTTTTTATGAGTTTGTTCATAACTCCCCTCCTAATAAATTGTGATTATAATTATATCATGTCAATTAGCATCCTTCATCATTAGTCATGATCTGCTGAATTTGCTATAATTTACCTATGACTAAGAAACACGCTTACATCACTACCGCTATCCCTTACGTAAACGGCTTGCCGCACATTGGGCATGCCATGGACTATATGTTGGCGGATGTGTGGGCGCGTTATTCCAGACAGAACGGGCGCGAAGTTCGTTTTCAAGCCGGCGTAGATGAGCATGGCAATAAAATTGCCGCCAAAGCCGCCAGTCAAAATCAAACACCTCAAGAATACGTCGATCAAACGCACGTCAATTTTAAGAAGATGATTGCTGAGTTGAATATTTCAGTGACGGATTTTATTCGAACGACTGACGCGCATCACGTTGCTGCGGTGCAATATATTTGGCAGAAACTTGTTGAGGCTGGCTATATTTACAAAGGTTCGTATGAAGGTTGGTATTGTCAGGGGTGCGAAGCTTTCGTTACGGATAAAGAAGCTGCTGACAATAATGGGGTTTGTCCAGATCACCAAACTCCGTATCAGCGCTTGAGTGAGGAAAATTACTATTTTAAAACCAGTGCTTTTTCGGACAACATTCGTCAGGCAATTGAGTCAAATAAAATGAGAATCGTGCCTGAATTCCGTAAAAAAGAGTTTTTGGAATTGATGAAAGATGGCTTGAAAGATGTGTCGGTTTCTCGTCCGCGTAAAAATCTTAGCTGGGGCGTGCCGGTTCCTGGTGATGATAATCAAGTCATGTACGTTTGGTTGGATGCCCTGAGTAATTACATTACGGTTATCGGTTATCCTGATCGTCCAGAAGAGTGGCAATCTTTTTGGCCGGCTGACGTGCAGGTTATCGGTAAGGATATTCTCCGTTTCCACGCTGGTATTTGGCTAGCAATGCTTATGGCGCTAGATTTACCGCTTCCGAAAGTATTGCTTGTCCATGGATTCATCAATTCTGGCGGAATGAAAATGTCAAAGAGCCTTGGAAATGGTGTTGGTCCGACTGACATTATTCCAGATTACGGCGCTGAGGCGTTTCGATATTATTTCTTGCGCCACGTACCAACGCAAGATGACGGCGACTTTACTTGGGAGAAGTTTGAAGCTGCGTATAATGGTGAGCTTGGCAATGATTTGGGCAATTTGGTTCAGCGAGTCGCTAAAATGGTGCAGAGTTATCAAGCGGGCGTTATTGGTGATGCTCCACAATCAGAGCACGATATGGGACCGTATCGTCAAGCTATGGAAAGTTATATGTTTGACCAAGCAATGGACGAAATTTGGCTGATTGTTCGCTCTTTGAATCAATATATTGAGCGAGTTCAGCCTTGGCAAGTTGCTAAAAATCGTGATAAAGATCCAGAAGCAGAGTCACATTTGAGCGAGATCTTGGCGCACGCTTGCGGCACATTACTTCAAGTGTCTGACATGCTTCGTCCATTTATGCCGCAAACTGCCGAGAAAATTCATGATATGTTTGCTAGTGGTGTTGTGTCGTCAGAATTGACACCTCTGTTTCCGCGCAAGTATATTCATACGCCAGATCCGCGCGCTTCGAAAACAGAATCTCAGGTTAAATAGTTTATGATTGAAACAGATAAGAAAAGTACGACTGAGGGTTTACGTCTGATAGATTCGCATTGTCATTTGCATGATACGGATTTTTTTACGGACAATCGCGAGCAATTTTACAAAGAAACGGTTGAGGCGAATATTGGCATGATTTGTGTCGGCACCGACCAGCGAAGTAGCCGCCAAGCTGTGGAATTTGCCGCGAATCATGAGTTTACTTGGGCGGCAATTGGCGTTCATCCGCACGATACGAAAGATGGCTGGGGAGATGTCAAAACCTTGCTGGAGAATAAGACAAAAAATTCTTCGATTGTGGCAATTGGTGAGATTGGACTCGATTATTATTACAATAATAGTCCGCGGGAAACGCAAATTGAGGGCTTGGAGGCGCAACTTCAAATGGCAATAGATTATAATTTGCCGGTAAGTTTTCATGTTCGCGATGGTGCGAAGGATCAGTCGTCAGTTTGGGATGATTTTTGACCAATCTTCGATAATTTTCCTGGACTGCGCGGCGTGTTGCATAGTTTTACCGATACGCGTGACAATTTAGAAAAAGGTTTTTTTCGCGAAATTTGTACGTTGGACTTAATGGAATTAGTACATTCACAAAGGATCAATTGCAGAAAGAATTGTTCGCTTCAATCCCGCTGGAGCGATTATTACTAGAAACTGACGCGCCATTCTTGACACCAGCGCCGTTTCGTGGTAATATAAACAAGCCAGAATATGTGAGATTGGTGGCTGAATATTGGGCGAAGCAGCGAAATATTGATTTTGATGTTTTAAGCCAAGCTACTCTTCACAACACAAAAGAACTTTTTGGCATTTGAAAGTGGAGAAAATGAATAGTACGCCGGAATGTGTTACAAAAACACCTGAAATTGAAGCTCGCGAAAAACTTGCCGCTATTTTTTCTGATGCCGAGCGGTGCGATAACTCTAAGGTGAACCCTGAATTGGGGAAGACTGCGATTGATATTGAAAATACTTCCAGGATGAACTCTGCTGATGATGGGGCGGTTTATTTATGTAATCAAGCACTTGGTAGCTATGGAAAAAGTCTTGACTACATTAACAATAGTCCGCTTGAAGCCGTGCAGGCAATTGGTAATTCGCTCCAACTCTTCCGTGAAGACAAAACCAAGGAGAATTGCAGGTGACTAGGTTTTTGAAAAAAGTACGAAGTTTGGTTTTTGCTGATGATAGCGACGCGGTATCTTTATTGAAATTCCGTAAAAAAGATCGTCCATTAAAGAAATTTACCGAGCGCGAGCTAATCCAATTGGAAAGTGAAATTGGCGCAACAATTTTTGGCGAGAAGCCGGCGTATGTTGCGCGACGAGAATTTTTTAATTTAGATAAAGATACCTGGATTTGGTATGAAGAAGTTGCTGATGGCAAGGGTGGCTGGCAAGAATTGACTACGCGCTATGAGGTGCAACCAAAGGGAATTTTGAAGATTCAGCCGAATTATCGCTATAGTTACTTGGAGGGCGACGAGCTTCAGAATTTTGTCTTGGCAACTAAGGAATATTACGAGCGAGTTTCTCGACAATTGTATAAGAAAGATCCGCAAACCGGTCGACCGCTTTGATATAATAAAAAAGTGAATAAAGACTATATTTATCTTGATCATGCTGCCGCCACGCCAATGGATCCGTTGGTGGTTGAGGCGATGTTGCCATATTTTTTTCTGAAAAAGTTTTTTTCAATCCGTCTAGTCCGTATGCTCCAGCAATATTTACAAAGCGTGAATATCAAGATGCGAAGGCTCGGCTGGCGCGCTGCTTGGGTGTGATGGCTGATGAATTGATAATGACAGCTGGAGCAACTGAGTCTCGTCAACTTGGCGTTCAATGCGGCAAATAGCGTAAGTTTAATTTCGGCAATTGAACATGATTCGGTGATTAATTCCGCAAAAGCGCGTTCGGAAGTGAAGCTAATTTCGCCAATGAAAAATGGACGAATAGACCCGAACACGGTTAAAAAAATGTTAACGCCAGATGTTGGATTTGTTAGTGTTGCGCTGGTGAATCATGAGCTGGGCTACATCCAGCCAATTGAAGAAATTGCGGAAATTGTAAAGGCTGAGCGGCTCAGACGCCAAGAAAATGGCGAATCTTTACCGTTGATTTTTTTCACAGATGCTTCGCAGGCGGCGGCTTTAATTGATGTGAAAATTAAAAGGCTGGGCGTTGATTTATTGACATTATCTGCAGCGAAAGTTTATGGACCAAAGCAGGTTGGTTTACTGTGGGTGCGACCTGGCGTTACGCTGAAAGCCAATATTTTTGGTGGCGGTCAAGAATTGGGGCTGCGTAGCGGAACTGAAAACGTTGCTGGCGTGGTTGGGTTTGCGACGGCTTTGGAATTGGCGCAAAAACGACGTTCTGCTGAAGTGAAGCGACTGCGAAAGCTGCGAGAGAATTTGGCAAAAGATTTGAGGCAAGCTTTTCCTGAGATGTTGATATCATCAGATATGAAAAAAAGTTTGGTGAGTTTTTTGAATATATCATTTTCTGGAATTGATGCTGAAAGATTGGTGTTTTTATTGGAATCCTGTGGAGTTCTAGTGGCTACGGGCAGCGCTTGCGCGGCTAATTCCGGGACGCGTTCTCATGTACTAGCGAGTGTTGGTCTGAGCGAATCAGAGATTGACGGAAGTCTAAGGCTTACCTTAGGCAAGTTGAACAATGATGAGAATATAAAGCGAGCTGGCGAATTTATCATCGAAGCTGTGCAAGCGGAAATGGAGAGGACTCGTCGATGATTCATAAACTAGTTGGCTTGATGATTTTTGCTGCTTTGGTGATTTTTGGGCTTAGCGCATATTTGTCGCCGAATGATTTGGGAAAATGTCAAGGCGTGGGCGAGGGCGATTGTCGTAAGGCTGATGCAATAGTTGTTGTCAGCGGTGGCGATACGAATGCACGAACTGACGAAGCTATTAAATTATATAAAGGAGGCTGGGCGCCGTTGATTGTTGTGTCGGGCGCAGCGGCCGATAAGACTGGTCCGTCCAACGCTAAGGCTATGTATCAGCGAGCGATTAATAGCGGCGTTCCTGAGAAGGCTATTGTTATGGACGAATCTTCCGAAACAACCAGACAAAACGCCACTGAGGTGAAGAAAATTGTCGATTCGCGAAAAATTGAAGATGTGATTTTGGTGACAAGTGGATATCATATGCGTCGGGCGCAACTCGAATTTTCAGCACAATTTAACGATGTGAAGATTCGAAGTCATCCTGTCGCTTCTGATAAAAACTGGAGCTCGTGGTGGTGGTTGACGCCGTGGGGCTGGTGGCTGGCAATGGGTGAACTAATGAGAATTGGGCTATTTGCCCTAGGGTTGTCCAGATGAGTAAGAAAGTTTTTGTTGGAATGTCGGGCGGTGTGGACTCCTCTGTGGCTGCGGCACTTTTGGTTGAGCAGGGTTACGATGTAACGGGTGTTTATATGAAAAACTGGTCGGAAGATCTTCCTGGAATGCATTGCCCGTGGGCGGAAGATGTTGCTGACGCCAAGCGTGTGGCGGTTGGCTTGGGTATTGATTTTCGAGTTTTTGATTTCCAGAAAGAATATAAGCAAAACGTTGTCGATTACATGATTCGCGAATATCAAGCAGGTCGCACGCCAAACCCAGATATTATGTGTAATCAAGAAGTGAAGTTTAAGATATTTTTGGAGGCCTCGTTGGCGGCTGGAGCGGATTATATCGCGACAGGGCATTATGCGCGTGTTGCTCATGAATCGTCTTCGTCAGCCAAATTATTACGCGCTCGTGATGATAATAAAGACCAAACGTATTTCTTATATCGAGTGACTTCGGAGGCTTTGTCAAAAACCATATTTCCGTTGGGCGATTTTACTAAGGCGGAAGTTCGCGAAATGGCGAAAGAACGTGGTTTGTGGACGGCTAGTAAAAAGAGTCGATGGGAATTTGTTTTGTTGGGCAAGTTGGAATTCGTGAGTTTTTGTCGGAATATGTTAAAACTGCGCCAGGAAATATCATTGATCAGCAGACAGGATCTGTCGTCGGTAAACATGACGGCGCAATTTTCTATACACTCGGTCAGCGTCATGGGCTGAACGTCGGCGGTGGATTGCCTTATTATGTTGTGGGCAAGGATATGGAGAAAAATGAGGTTTACGTGTCGCGCTCAATTGATAATGAAAGTTTGTGGCGAAAAGAACTTAGACTGGCGGATATCCATTGGATTAACCAACCGCCGCATAAAGATAAGAATGTGCAAGTTCGGCTGCGTCATCGAGGTGTCTTATTTGATGCGAAAATTGACGGAGATGTCGTGCATCTTTCTGCTTCGGAGCGTGCCGTAGCCGCGGGTCAATCTGCGGTAATATATGACGTCGACGAATGTTTGGGTGGTGGAATCGTGAAAACAGATTGACGTTATGGGAAAAATAGTGTAAACTGTTCTAAAGTAAGGAATAATAAAACGTAGAGTTAAAGGAAGAATTAATTTTATGCTAGCAATTCGTTTGCAACGTTTGGGTCGCAAAGGTTATCCAGTATATCGCTTGGCGGTACAAGAAGCACATCGTCATCCATCAAGCGGTCGTGTAGTCGCTTATGTCGGTAGCTACAACCCGCACACTAAAGAATCAAATATCCAAGTTGAATTGGCTCAGAAATATTTGGACAATGGCGCACAGCCAACACCACGCGTAGTTAAGTTATTGAAAGAAGCTGGCGTTAAGTTGCCAAAGTGGGTTAAGGAAGTTTCCGCTGACAAGCACAAAGCCATCCGTAATCCAGAAAAACTTCGCAAGAATCAACCAAAAGAAGAGCCAGCTGAAGAAGTAGCTGAATAATCTGTTGAGATTGGCGATTTGATCTATAAACCCCATCTGTAAGGTGGGGTTATTTTATGGTATAATAACACTCATGAATGCCCAAAAAATACGTAGTAAATATCTTGAATTTTATAAAAAACAGGGTCACGCCGTTGTTGAGCGTGCGCCGTTGATTTTAACTAATGACCCGACGACTTTATTTACAGGCGCCGGAATGCAGCCGATGATTCCGTACTTGCTTGGTGAGGCACATCCCGAAGGTAAGAGAATTGCCGATTCTCAGACGTGTTTGCGAGCGCAGGACATCGACGACATTGGCGATAATCGCCATACGACGTTTTTTGAGATGCTTGGAAACTGGAGTTTGGGCGACTATTTTAAGGAAGAGCAAATTGGTTGGATGTGGACGTTTTTGACTGAGGAAATTGGTCTTGATCCGCAGAGATTGTATGTAACGTGTTTTATTGGTGCGCCGGAATATAATATTGAGAAAGATGTTGAAGCGGCTAAATTGTGGCAGAAAAAGTTTGCAGAAAAGGGCATTGATGCAAAAATGGCGGATATCGGCAGCGAAGAGCAGGGTGCGACGCGTGGTGTAAATCCAGGTGAAAGAATTTTCTTTTATGACGGCAGTAAAAACTGGTGGAGTCGTAATGGTGGTCCAGAAACTACTCCGGTTGGCGATCCGTGTGGTCCGGATAGTGAGATGTTTTATGAGTTTGATTTCATTGAGCATGATCCAAAATTTGGCGAGAATTGTCATCCGAACTGTGATTGTGGTCGATTTATGGAGATTGGTAATAACGTATTTATGGCGTATAAAAAAGTTGCTGAGGGGCAATTTGAGCCACTCGATAAGCCAAATATTGACCATGGATCTGGACTTGAGCGAATCGCGGCTGCAGCAAATAATGATCCTGACGTCTTTAAGATTAGTTTGCTTTGGCCGATTATTGAAAAGCTACAAGATCTGAGCGGCAAGGATTACACTTCGCATACCGAAAGTATGCGAGTGATTGCCGATCATTTGAGGGCTGCGGCGTTTATGGCGGTTGATGGGTGTGCGCCAAGCAATAAAGAGCAGGGCTATGTGATGCGTCGTCTGCTCCGTCGGGCAATTCGTTATAGTTTTGATTTGGGAATTGAGCAGAATTTCCTGCAAGAAGTTGTGCCGACGATTGCTGATTTGTACGAAGCCGATTTTCCAGAGGTGAAGAATAATCGCGACAATATAATTGCTGTCCTCGTTAAGGAAGAGAAAGCTTTTCGCCAGACTCTAAGAAAAGGCTTGCGACAAATGCAGCGCTACATTGACGATGGATTGACTGGTGAAGAATTGTTCACTTTGTATGACACTTTCGGCTTCCCAGTGGAACTCAGTACGGAAGAGGCATATAAACAAGGAATTAAACTTTCGGACAATTGGCGCGATGAATTCGCTAAGAAAATGGATGAGCAGAGGCAACGCTCTAAGACGGCTCGCAAGGGACAATTTAGCGGCGGCTTGGAAGGTCATGACTCTATTCATCTGAAATATCACACGGCGACACATTTGTTGGGTGCAGCGTTACGCAAGGTTTTGAATGCGCCAGATTTACAGCAACACGGAAGTAATATTACCGCCGATCGATTGCGCTTTGATTTTAATCACGATAAATTGACGCCAGAAGAAAAACAGGCGGTCGAAGATCAGGTTAACGCTTGGATTGATGAAGATTTGCCAGTTAGCTTTGCTGTTTATCCGACGGACGAGGCGCTAAATATGGGCGCAATTGGTGCATTCGGCGAGCGTTATGGCGACGAGGTTAAGGTATATTCCATTGGCAAGGATGGCGACATTGTTAGCTTTGAGATTTGCGGCGGCTCACACGTCGAACACACTGGAGTTTTGTCTGAAGATGGCAAGCGATTCAAAATCACCAAAGAAGAATCTAGTTCGGCTGGAATTCGTCGAATCAAGGCTGTTTTAAGATAGATAATTAACTGTTGCTCTAAAATCACAAGCGTTATATAATATTTCTTATATGGCATTGAAAGACATGTTGAAGAAGTCTGATAAAGATAGTCGCGAACTATTGGTTAGCTTAGATATTGGTACAGAAGTGGTTAAGGCGTTGATCGCTGAAGTTAAAGACGACGAGCTGAAGATTATCGGCGTTGGTCGAAAACAGCAGGAAATGGGCGATATGCACAGCGGTGCAATTGCTGATATTGCTGGGGTTGTGGCGAATTGCGAGGAGGCTTTGTCTGAGGCTGAAGATCAAGCTGGCGTTCAGGGAAAGCGGGTTGTTATTGGCATCGCAGGCGAGTTAGTTAAGGGCGTTACGAACACTATTCGCTATCGCAGGCCGCAGCCGAATAAGCCACTAGACATTGCTGAGATGGAATTTATCATTGAGAAAGTTCAGGAGCGCGCTCAGGGAAAAGCTCAGGCTCAAATTGCGCTAGAAACTGGCAATGAAGATGTTGAGGTGAAGTTGGTCAACTCGGCGCTGGTGAGTATTCATATTGATGGCTATAAAGTTTCGAATCCGATTAGTTTTCAGGGGCGAGACGTGGCGGTGCAGATTTACACGGCGTTTGCTCCGATGGTTCATATCGGTGCATTGGAGAAGGTTGCGGACGAGCTTGCACTAGATTTGGTGGCTGTGGCTGCCGAGCCATTTGCGGTGAGTAGGAGCGTTTTAGGATCGGATACGGATAGCAATTTTACGGCGATTTTAGCGGACATTGGTGGCGGTACGACGGATATTGCAGTTGTTAATGACGGCGGAGTCGAAGGCACAAAGATGTTTGGTATTGGTGGGCGAAGTTTCACTAGAACTATTGCGGCTGACCTGGATTTAAGCTTCAAAGATGCAGAAAAGTTGAAGCTGAATATTGATAATGAGAATTTGAAGCCTAGCGTCAAGAAAAAAGTTGACGCGGCGATCGATAAGACTTTGGAAGTTTGGCTATCAGGCGTTGAATTGGCGCTGAGCGATTTTGATAATGTCGATTATTTGCCGAATAGGATTTTACTGTGTGGCGGCGGATCGAGCCTAAAGAAAATTACTGAAGCTCTGAAAACTCGACGCTGGCCAGAAGATCTGCCTTTTACTAAGAAGCCAGTAGTTCAATATATCAATCCAAGTGATATTACAGGGATAATTGATGAAACTGGAGATATTAGCGATCACACATTCGTAACCGCAATGGGATTGTTGCGAGTTGGATATGATACAATTATCGGTAGTCAAGACGGTAATAGTTTAGTTGAAAAAGTAAATAGGTTGTTAAAGATTTAAAATGAATAAAGACGTTATTTATATTGATGTAGAAGACGACATTACGACGATAATTAGTAAGATTAAGGCGTCGAAAGAGAGGATTATTGCGTTGGTGCCGCCTCGAAGAATTGGCGTTTTGCAGAGTGCGGTCAATATTCGATTGCTAGCTCGGGCGGCAACTTCGGCGGATAAGAGAATTGTATTAATCACGAATGATTCGGTTTTGGCTGGATTGGCGGCAACGGCGAAAATTCCTATTGCAAAAACGCTTCAGAGTAAGCCAGAAATTGCGGAGATTCCAGTTCTGAAAGTTGATGACGACAATGATGTGATTGATGGCGGCAAGCTGGCGGTTGGGGATATGGCGGATTCTGCGAAAAGATCAAAGAAATCCGATGAAGACTCTGCCGTAGATAATGCTATAGCTGACGCAAACAAGAAGGAGTCTAAGGGGCTGGATTCTCTGAAAAAGATGGTTAAAAAACCGAAGGTCCCTGATTTTAATACATTTCGTAAGAAGTTCTTATTGATAGGCGGCGGTGCCTTACTTTTGATTGTATTTTTGGTTTGGGCAATTTGGTTAGCGCCACACGCTACGGTTGTTATTTCAGCAAAGACTACTAGTATGACAGTCAGTGATACCGTTAGCTTGAATGAAACAGCCACTACAAGCACGAAATCTAATGTCATTAAGTCTGTAAAGAAAGAATTAGCAAAGGAAGTTAGTGTTGAATTTTCTGCTACAGGCAAGAAGAATGTTGGTGAAAAGGCGACCGGAGTGGTGGTTTTTAAGAATGTTTCCCCAGATAGTGTTACTATTTCAGCTGGTACAATTTTGAAAAATAGTGGACTATCTTACACTTTGAATTCTTCTGTAACTGTTCCAGGTGGCTCTTATCAGCGTAATTGCCCTGGGTATATTTGTCCGGGATCTGCTTCTGGCGTAATTACCGCCAGTGAGGGCGGGGCTCAGTATAATGCAGCAACTGGCAGCATGAGTATTTCGGTTGATGATATTTCTGCGTCGCTACGGTCTGCTACTAGTGGCGGCACCGATAAAACTGCGACGGTTGTGACGGCTAGCGATATAGAATCGGCAAAAAGCAAGCTGAGCGAAAAGAAAATTGATGGATTAAGGGAGCAATTGTTGTCATCGTTCGGCGATTCGGCAACGGTTATAACAGAAAGCTACGTTGAAAATCGATCAGATCCTAATTCAAGTATAGCGGTAGACGGCGAAGCGACTGGAGCTGTAACTCTAAAATCGACAATTACCGCCAGCGCGTTGGCTATTGATAAGAATGAGCTAAAAAACTTTGTGGAAGCAAAACTTAAAGAGGAGATTTCTGGTAAGAAGTCGCAGAGAATTTATGACAATGGAGTAAGCAAGGTTGCGTTCTCACAATTTTCTAGGGCGCATAATACGCAGACTGTGCGCTTAACTACGAATGGCAAGGTTGGTCCAGATATTAAAGAAGCGAACGTAAAGGATCAAGCCAAAGGCAAGAGTTACGGAGAGGTTCAGTCTGCTATTGAATCTATCGAAGGCGTTGAAGATGTCGATGTAAAATTCTCGCCATTCTGGGTTAAATCTGTTCCAAAAGATGTCAATAAGATTAATGTCGAATTCAAGATAAAAGATGTCAAGTAAAAATTTTTTAGCGCTGGATGTTGGATCGCGGCGAATTGGCTTGGCTATGGCGGATTCGCAAGTGAAAATTGCCGTGCCGTTTGGTTGGTTGGAGAATAATGAAAAATATTGTCCAGGAAATAACAGAGCTAGTATTGAGGCATGACATCGATACGATCGTAGTGGGCTATCCGCGAAATCAATCTGGCGAACCAACAAAGCAGACGGAATTTGTAGAAGAATTTGTTAAGCAATTTGAAGACATTGAGCTTGATACTGAGATTGTTTTTCAAGATGAATCTTTAACGAGCGTGCAGGCCGAGAAGAGATTGGGGAATAAAATTAAAGATAAGGGCGAGATTGATGCGGAGGCTGCTAGCATAATTTTGCAGGATTTTTTGGAGGAGAATTATGAAAATTCGTAAACAACGTATTTGGCTATTAGTGTTGTCAATAATTGTGGCTATCGCTGGAATCGGCGCCCTTGGGGCAACAGTGTGGTATAAGCAGATGCTTTCTCCTGTCGACGTAAATAGTCAGCAGGCTTTCAGGATTAATATTAAAGAAGGCATGGGGTCTAGTGATATTGCCAAAACTTTAGAGGATAATAAAATTATCAAAAACTCTTTGGCGTTTTCTATTTACACAAGGCTTCATAATTCGGCAAGCAAATTCAAGACTGGCGTTTATTCTGTAAAAGCTTCACAATCTGTCGATGAGATAATTAATCATTTGACCAGCAGTAAAACTGATGAGATTGCTATAACATTTTATCCTGGATCGACTTTGAATAAAAAAATGAAGAATTCTGACGGCAGAGAAGTTGAATCCGTGTTGCTTAAGGCGGGATTCTCGGATGATCAGATAAAAAAGGCATTTGCCGCTAAGTATGACAGTCCAGTTTTTGCGGGTAGACCGGAAAATGCTGGGCTTGAGGGGTATATTTATGGTGAAACATTCTATATTTCCCCGGATGAAACCGCAGAACAGGTTTTACAACGCTCAATTGATCATTTGGAGAAAATTGTTAAGAAATATAATCTGGAGGAGAAATTTAAAGCTCGTGGGCTGACCTTATATCAGGGGATAACACTAGCGTCGATTATTCAGCGTGAATCGATTGGCTGTGGGTCTGGTGCAGAAACTTGCGAAGATCAGCGTAAGATTGCTAGTGTGTTTTATAATCGCCTGAAAGCCAATATGCCGTTGGGCTCTGATGTGACATATCAATATATTGCTGACAAAACAGGGTTAGAGCGCTCGCCAAACCTTAAGTCACCATACAATACACGCATTCAAAAAGGCTTAACTCCTGGACCAATTGCTTCGCCTAGTTTGAGCGCGTTGAATGCCGCTGCCGACCCGATAAACTCTGATTATCTATATTTCCTGAGTGGCGACGATGATATTACGTATTTTGCAAAGACCAACGAAGAGCACGAGGCTAATGTCAAGGCTCACTGTCAAAAAGAAGTGCCAGATTTCTTGACAAAAACGCATTTTATAAAATTTATTGACTTTATTGTCAATGTTGTGTAAAATAGATGTTAGATCATTTGTCTAATTTATCAACAGGGGTGAATTACGATAAATGACCTGCCAAAATTGTCGCTACGGATATAGCAAAACTAATGTAGAATAATAATAATCAATTAGGGTCGACAACATATCCTGTTCTATTGCGAGAAGAAAGACAATTTGGTAGAGGTGCTAGTGGTAACATTGGCGCAAGGAGAACGATTATTCGTAACCATTTTACATCTCTTCGAGTAAAAACGTAAACTGCAATCATTTGCAATCTACGGTGGAATATTTTTTTATTGACTATATCATTTTTTTGGTCTACGGCAATAGTGGTAGTAACGTATCTGCTGAAAGATCAAAAAAACTTTGGCATCATCTGAAACTACTGGTGTTTCATCGGTATCTAAGTCTGCTAAGTCTAAAACAGCTTCAGTAGATGAATTAACGGCAGCTAATGCTGTGACTAACTTGGCAGAAACGGCAGAATTGCCTTCGGCTGGTGATTTGCGTGAATCTGAAACTTCACTAACAATTAAGAAGAATCTTTCTCAGAATGATGCAGAAGTTATAACAAAAACCCGATATTGTTAAGCCAGACACTTCGGCTGCACGTGGTATTTCGTCTTATGTAACCAAAGAGGGCGATACGATGGAATCTATTGCTAAGAAGTTTAAGATTTCATCTCAGACGCTTCGTTGGGCTAATAATACAACTTCGGACGCCGTAGAGCCGAATAAGACTCTAATTGTGCCTCTTGTTGACGGTGTTGTTTATACTGTTAAAGACGGCGATACTGCCCAATCTCTAGCAGAAAAGTATAAGACAAGTGCTGAACGCGTCGTTCTGTATAATGACATTGATGATGGTGCGAAGTTGTCTACTGGCTCTAGAATTGTGTTGCCTGGAGGTGAACTTCCAGAAAATGAGCGACCTGGTTATGTTGCTCCGCGAAGTAGGTCATACGGCAATCGATATTCTTCGTCGTCGACTACCACGAGTGCAAGTCGAAGCTGGCTGACGGCTTCTGTTGGCAAACCGTTATGCGGCTGGTAACTGTACTTGGTATGCGTATGAGCGTCGTTTGCAGCTGGGTCGTCCGATTGGTAGTTTCTGGGCAATGCTAATACTTGGGCTACAAGTGCTCGTGCCGCTGGATTCGTAGTTAATAATACGCCAGCGCCTGGTGCAATATTCCAGACTACTGCCGGATATTATGGTCACGTTGGTATTGTTGAACGAGTTGAAAACGGTGTGGTTTACGTTAGCGACATGAACTACGCAGGCTATGGAATTATTACTCACCGTACACTCAACGGTGCAGGCGGTTATCTATATATCCACTAGAACTAGTTAATATTAGCACCTCCGCTATCTCTCGGGGGTGCTTTTTGGTATACTAAAGATATGTTTGTAGATATTGCAAAAGTTTTAGTGCGCGCCGGTAGAGGCGGTAATGGTGTAGTCAGTTTTCGTCATGAGAAATACGTCGATAAGGGCGGTCCCTGATGGCGGTGATGGCGGTCGTGGTGGTGATATTGTTTTTTTGGCGACAAAAGATCTTAATACGCTTTTGAATTTTAGATATAAGCCGGAACTTAAGGCTGAAAAAGGCGGCGATGGTGGAAAACGTAATAAACGAGGAAAAAGTGGTGCGCTGCTAATCGTTAAAGTGCCGATGGGTACTCTAGTGAAGCGCGACGGTATGGTAATTGCGGATTTGACCGAAGATCAGCAGCGGGCAGTGGTAGCTCGTGGGGGAGATGGTGGATTTGGAAATGCACACTTTACGTCTAGTACGCGCCAAACGCCTAAAATTGCTGAACTTGGTGAGGCTGGCGAGGAATTCGAGGCAGAGTTGGAATTAAAATTATTGGCTGATGTTGGTTTGGTTGGCTTTCCGAACGCTGGTAAATCGACGTTCTTAAGTGTGGTTTCTAATGCGCGTCCAGAGATTGCTAATTACGAATTTACGACTTTGACGCCTAATCTGGGAGTGGCTGATGTTGACGATGGATCGATTTTGATCGCTGATATTCCGGGGTTGATTGAAGGTGCGTCAGAAGGTAAAGGCTTGGGCGATCAGTTTTTGCGTCATGTCGAGCGAACGGCTGTACTGCTTCATATGATTGATGTGTATAGCGATGATCCGGCAGAGAAATATCGGGCAATTCGTCGCGAGCTGGAAAAATATTCTGAATCATTGGCGGAGCGTCCAGAGATAATAGCACTGACCAAATGCGAAGGCTTGGATGATGAGATTATTGCTATGCAGTCGACTGCCCTTCAAAAAAGTAGCTAATGGCGCGCCAGTTGTGGCGATTTCTTCCCAGACGCACGACGGAGTGACCGAGCTTCTACGAATGTTGCGTGATGAAGTTGCTAAATATCGAGAGCGTGAAGCTGAGATTGTTGATGAAAAAGAGGAAGATTTGCCGACAATTTCGTTGGATGATCAGGTCATTTCTGATGCTTGGTCTGTAAGGCGTGTATCTGAAGCTGAATCTAATGAAACTGACGATGAAGATGAGAAGATTGAGTTTATTGTTACGGGCGCTAAGATTGAAAAATTTGCTCGTCGTGCCAACTTTGACCAGTTTGAATCTGTTAATCGCTTGCGAGATATTATGCGAAAAATGGGAATTACTCACGAATTGTTGCGTCAGGGGGCGATTGGCGAAAGTCTGATTCAGATTGGCGAATCTATGCCGTTTACATTGCTCGAGCAATAGATTTTTAATTGCGTAAATTAGCGTGAGCTTGATGGTATAATATAAATATGGCGCAAACATTTTTTTCTTCTATGATCTTGAAACTAGTGGTCTTAATCCTCGACAAGATCGAATTATGCAATTTGCTGGTCAGCGAACAGATATGGATTTGCAACCGATTGGCGAACCATATAACATTCTTGTGACGCTAAATGACGATACGCTGCCGAGCCCTGATGCGTTGATGGTGACGGGCATAACGCCGCAAAAAACTGTCGAAGAGGGTTATACTGAGGCTCAATTTGCGCGCATGTTAAGCGAGGAGATATTTACGCCTGATACGATTGCTGTTGGATTTAATAATATCCGTTTTGACGACGAGTTTATTCGTCATTTGTTTTGGCGGAATTTTTACGATCCATACGAGTGGACTTGGAAAGACGGTCGATCCAGATGGGATTTGTTGGACGTGGTGCGCTTAACCAGGGCGCTTCGACCTGAGGGAATTGAGTGGCCAATTGACGATAAAGGTGAGCCGAGTAACCGCCTGGAGCTTATCACCAAAGCCAATGGAATAGAGCACGAGAACGCGCATGATGCGCTAGCGGACGTGACCGCGTTGATTGCTGTAGCTAAATTAATTAAACAGAATCAGCCGCAAATGTACGACTATTTGCTGAAGATGCGCGATAAGAAATTGGTTCAGAAACTGGTGAATGTCGATGATAAAAAACCTTTTGTTTATGCGAGTGGTCGTTATGATAAAGAATTCGCCAAAACGACCGTGGCTTTTCCGCTAACCACGAGTCGAAATGGTGGCGTGATTGTTTACGATTTGCGCTATGATCCGACGCCGTTTGTTGATCTGAGCGTTGAGGAATTGTCGGCGAAAATATTTGCAACATGGGAAGAAAGGCAAGCTGAGGATTTCGTTAAATTGCCAGTTAAGGAACTGCAGTATAATCGCTGTCCGGCAGTTTCGCCGCTTGGTGTGTTAACTCAGGGTGATGGCTGGAAGAAGATTTCTCTGGATGCGGAAACTGTACAGAAGCACCAAGATATTTTACTTTCTCATCCAGATTTTGCCGAAAGGTTGCGTAGTATATTTGAGAATAGGCCAGAGTTTAAGAAAATGACCGACCCAGAAGCGCAATTATACGATGGTTTTTTGGACAATAGTGATCGAGTTCGCGTTGAAGCCGTACGTAATGCTGGCGAGCGCGAATTGGCTGACTTTCATCCGGATTTTCAGGATGAGCGATTGTCGTCACTATTGTTGCATTATAAAGCGCGAAGTTTTCCTAATTTACTTAGTGAATATGAGCTGCGACAATGGGAAGAATGGCGCACTGAGCATTTACAGGCGCAACTGCCGCAATTTATGAAATCTCTGCAGCGATTGGCACCTAATGCGACTGACGAGCAGCAGTTTATTTTGCAAGAATTGCAATTATGGCTGGAATCGGTTTTATCTTTTGTTGACTTTTGATATATGGTTATGCTAAAATTGCGACGGTAATTGTGCATGCTAAAAACAGCAAATTGGAGGGGTGATGTTAACTAAGAGTAAAAAATATATAATACATAGGGGGATGTTATCCTTAATATTTGCATTTGCGCTATCAGCGTCAGCAATACTGTCGCCTTTGGTTAGGGCAGAGGAGTCTCCTAAATATACGTGGAAGGATATAGTTATACCGGGAGATAATCGTCTGCAAGACGTGAGCATTAGTAGGGATGGGTCAAAAATATTTGCCCTACGTAGAAATTACGGAACTAATAAAGCTAAGCTTTTTGTGTCTTCGGATGATGGGGTGAGTTGGGATAGTTTCAATACCCCAGACGACTTAAGCTACATTACATCAGTGAACACAAACGGCTCTAAGATAATTGTAAGTGATGGTTCTATGTATAATATATCAATTGACGGTGGACGTAATTGGACGGTCTTGAGTAATAATTCGGCTGTAGGAATGAGCCCTGATGGTTCTATTTTGGCTAGGTGTGGTCGGTGGGGCGCTCCTCCTCTTTACGTATCCGTTGATAATGGTCAAACTTGGGTACAGAAAGGTAATAAATGCCCTAATGGAGTATTTAATGGCGGGAAAATGGTGTACAGAGATTATACCAGATCTCTATTGGAGTGGTCGACTGATTATGGTGTGACTTGGTCTGTAATAAAAGATGAGGAAGTTAGGGATGTGGTGTTTAGCGATGATGCTAAGAGTATGACTGATGGCTGGAATATGTCTTTGGATGGAGGCGTCAACTGGTCTTTAATTCCAGAGTATCCGCATGTAGGTAGTGATAGTGCTAATAGGGTGGAGTATATCAGTAATGATGGTAAAAAAATAATAGCTACACTGCAGCCTACCGCCCCAGATGATCCGGCTGGACCGATGCTTACGTCGACTGATGGAGGTAAAACTTGGCAGAAATGGGGCGATGAAGATTTTCAGACTCGTAATGGCGATAAGGTTGCTATGTTAGCTGACGGTCGCAAACTGTTGGCCGTGTCACCAAATAACAATATCTATCGCCTAGCAACTCTACCAACGCCCCCACCCGTAACTCCTGGCGGTGCCGGCTCGGGTACAGGCGGAACTGTCGCTTCATCTACAAGCTCTGCGTCCTCGGGCGCTTCAACCGCCGCAACACCATCATCCACTTCCAGTAAAAACCAGGAAAATCTTCAAACATTCTTGCGGAAACAGGAACTTCAATCTGGGCAGTTGGTGGAGTAGCTATTGTAGCTGTCGCAGCTGGTGTGTGGTATTGAGAAAAACGACCGTAAAATTAACTCATAGACGGAGCGAGCTTTTGAGATTCGACTTCATGATCAGGCTCGCTCTTTTTCATATTGGAAAGTAGATAAATTGACAATAAAAATAAGTTCGCTTTTTTGGTTTGGTGTAAAATAACGGATTTTTCTGTTGATTCGTCGTTGCGCGATTTCGCTGGCAACGTCAATGGACTTCCAAAACAGGACAGAAAGTGATTCTCTGAGGATGATTGCCAACGGTACGATAATTGCCCAGAAAACAACCATTAAAATTGCGGGCAGGCTGATGTTCGTGAAGGGGATTTTTCCTAGGAAAAAGAAGAAAAATAGCTGGTCGATCACAAAAGGCGCGAGTAGTATCGCTCCGATGATCATAATTAAGTAAACGCCCAGCTTTCTCATAGATCTAACTGTAGCAAATAAGATATTGACTTGCAATCATAAGCGTAATGTGTTTTAACTCTGATTTATGCCGATATTTGGACTGGAAAAAATTGTCAAAAACCTGTATAATATAGCGGTTATGGCAGAGGTAATTCGTGTTAAAGGTGCTCGTGAGCATAATCTAAAAAATGTAGATATTGAGATTCCGCGAGATCAGCTGGTGGTGATTACAGGTCTTAGTGGGTCTGGGAAATCTAGCCTGGCATTTGACACGATTTATGCCGAGGGTCAGCGCCGTTATATGGAGAGTCTTAATTCGTATGCGCGTCAATTTTTGGGCACGATGGATAAGCCTGATGTTGATTCGATTGAAGGGCTCAGTCCAGCGATTTCAATTGACCAGAAGTCGACCAGCCGCAATCCGCGTTCGACCGTGGCTACGGTGACAGAAATTTATGATTATCTGAGGCTTTTGTTTGCGCGAATTGGCGTGCCGCATTGTCCGATTTGTGGCAATGAAGTGACGCGTCGCACGACCGAGGTGATTATTGACGAGATTCTGCGGCAATTTGTCGATAAGCGAATTCTGCTATTGGCGCCAATTGTTAAGAATAAAAAAGGTGAGTTTGCGCATATTCCGGAGCAATATCAGCGACTTGGTTATGCCAGGGTTCGTGTGGACGGCGTGGTGTACGCGCTGGATGAATTTCCAGAGCTGCAAAAAAGTTACAAGCATAACATCGAGCTGGTGGTTGATAGGTTGGCGTTGACGGCAGAAATGCGATCTCGACTGAGTCAGAGCGTTGAGCAAGCGCTGGATCTGGGTCAGGGAGTTATCGAGGTTTTGGATGCGGACAGTGATGAAGTGAAGACATTTTCGCAGAGATATGCTTGTGTTGATCATCCTGATGTCGATATTCCAGAACTGGAGCCGCGATTGTTTAGTTTTAACGCGCCGCAAGGGGCTTGTCCTGTATGTACGGGTTTGGGGTCGAGGTTGGAGGTTGATCCAGAATTGGTCTTTAATAACAATTTGACAATTTCCGAAGGCGCGATTCGACCTTATAATCGAATGAATTCTGACGCTTGGAATATGAAGCGATTGGCGTCTGTTGCTGAAGCTCACGGATTTAGCTTGAAAGTTCCCGTAGGCAAGCTTTCTGATGATGCTAAACATAAAATATTATACGGAACTGGCGACCAAAAATATCGCGTTGATTTGGGTGGCGGTCGACATTACGATACGACTTATGAGGGTGTTATTCCTAATCTGGAGCGACGCTGGAAAGAAACTGATAGCGATTTTATGCGACGAGATATTGAGCGATTTATGCGCGAGAGGGATTGTTATGCTTGTAAAGGTGCGCGCCTGAAACCTGTGGTTTTGGCGGTGACGGTTCATGAATTGAATATCGTCGACGTGTGCGATTTGAGTGTCGATGATGCGCTGGATTTGTTTAACAATAAGCTTCAATTGACTGAGCAAGAAATGACGATTGCTCGTTTGATTGTGAAGGAAATTAAATCTCGTTTGGCGTTTATGAGTAATGTTGGGCTGAACTATTTGGAGCTAAGTCGAGCGGCTAATACATTGAGCGGTGGCGAGGCGCAGCGAATTCGCTTGGCGACGCAAATTGGCGCTGGACTTCAGGGCGTGCTTTATGTGCTGGACGAGCCATCAATTGGACTTCATCAACGTGACAACGATAAGCTGATTGATATGTTGAAGCGTCTTCGAGATTTGGGAAATTCTGTGTTGGTGGTTGAGCATGACGAGGACACGATTCGTCAGAGTGATTTTTTGGTTGATATGGGACCAGGTGCTGGCGTGAATGGCGGTCAAGTAGTGGCAATGGGGACGCCTGAAATTGTTGCGAAAAATGAGAATAGTATAACGGGTCGCTATTTATCTGGGGCGGAAAAAATTGCCGTTCCGAAAAAGCGTCGCAAAGTCGTGAAAGATAGAAAGTTGATTGTTCGTGGCGCTCGCGAAAATAATCTTAAGAACATTGATGTGGAATTTCCTTTGGGGTTGATGACTGTAGTGTCTGGTGTTTCTGGTAGCGGAAAGTCGACGCTCGTGAATGATATTGTGGCGCGGGAATTGGCGGCAGAGCTTAATCGCGCAACGACAGCGCCAGGGTTGCACGATGCTATAGAAGGTGTGAATTTGCTTGATAAGACGATTGTCATAGATCAATCGCCAATTGGTCGAACGCCGCGCTCCAATCCAGCAACATATACTGGGATTTTTACGCCGATTCGCGAGCTTTTTGCCAGCACGCCCGAGGCTAACGTTCGAGGCTACAAATCTGGGCGATTTAGCTTTAATGTTAAAGGCGGTCGCTGCGAAAATTGCCAGGGTGATGGTGTGATAAAAATTGAAATGCACTTTTTGCCGGACGTTTACGTTCAATGTGACGAGTGTCACGGCAAGCGTTATAATCGCGAGGCGCTGGAAATTAAGTATAAAGACAAGACGATTGCTGATGTTCTGGATATGACAATTGATCAAGCGGCGGAGTTTTTTGATAGCGTGCCGAATATTGCACGTAAACTTCAGACGTTGGTTGAGGTTGGGCTTGGCTATATTAAACTTGGTCAGCCAGCAACTACTTTTTCAGGCGGTGAGGCGCAGCGAATTAAATTGGCAACGGAACTCTCCAAGCGTTCCACTGGAAAAACTATGTACATTCTGGACGAGCCGACCACTGGGCTTCATTCTGCTGACGTAAAGCGACTGTTGGGGATTTTACAACAATTGGTTGAAGGCGGCAATAGCATGATTATCATTGAGCATAATTTGGATGTCATAAAGTCGGCTGACTGGATAATTGATATGGGTCCAGAAGGTGGAATCGGTGGCGGTACGGTTGTGGCTTGCGGTACGCCTGAAGATATCGCCAAGGTACCAAATTCGTTCACTGGCAAATATCTGAAAAAGATGCTTTAAGATTATTTTTTACGCTTGGTTTTCGAGAGGAGAACTGACAACTGTTTTCTTAATAATGTGCGAGTATTTGGCTGTTTCAAAGCGTGAATAGCCATCGGTGAGACAGATAGGAAGATGATGAGGATTGCTGCAACTTCAATATTTACGCCCGCTTTGGTTAAAAACTCGCCAGCGTAGAAGCCTAGATAAACGAATGCTGACGACCAAAGAAATCCACCGATAAGATTGAAAGTTAAGAACGTTTTATAGTGCATTTTACTAGCGCCGGCAACGATTGGGGCGAAGGTTCTTACGATTGGTACAAACCGAGCCAGGACGATTGTCGCTGAGCCGTGCTTTGTCGTAAAACTTTTCTGTTTGCTCCAAATATTTTTTCTTGAAAGAATCGGGAATTTTCTTTTTCAAACAGCCTGCGTCCAACTTTGTGACCAAAACTATAACCAACACTGTCGCCCAGTACTGCCGCCGCAAAAACCAAAAGTGCAAAAATGTGAATGTCAATGTGTAGGATATTTTGCTGAACCATGTATCCAGCAGTGAAGAGTAGGCTGTCGCCAGGTAAGACGAAGCCGATTAGTAGACCAGACTCTGCAAAAACTACTAATAAAATTGCGAATACGCCAAAGCTAGTTATCAAGTGAATAAAAGATCCCATGCCTTAATTATAGCATGATTGGCGTATGCAGATTGGGCTATTCTTCAATAAATCCGCCAGATTGCCGCGCCCATAATTTTGCGTAAACACCGCGTTTTTTATTGATGAGCTCATCGTGTGATCCGTCCTCGACAATTTTTCCATCCTTCAAAACAATTATACGGTCCAACTTGGCAATTGTAGATAAGCGATGCGCAATGACAATTGAAGTTCGATTCTTCATCAACGTTTCCAAGGATTTTTGGATCAACGCTTCTGACTCAGAATCTAGTGCTGAAGTCGCCTCGTCGAGGACTAGAATTGGCGCATCTTTCAGGATTGCCCTGGCAATTGCAACTCGTTGTCGCTGTCCGCCAGATAATTTAATTCCGCGCTCGCCAACCATTGTGTCAAAACCGTCTTTAAGTCCAACGATAAAATCGTAAGCGCCAGCTTTTTTGGCGGCTTCTTCAATTTCTGCGTCTGTTGCATCGGGTCGACCGTAAGCGATGTTTTCGCGTACGGAGCGGTGGAATAGTAATGGCTCTTGCGGTACGTAAGCGATTTTGGCGCGCAGACTTGCTTGAGTGACTTCGGAAATATCTTGTCCGTCGATGGTAATTTTTCCCGAGTCAATATCAGCGAAGCGTAATAGCAATTTAGTGAGCGTCGTTTTTCCGGAACCGCTCGCTCCGACCAAACCTATTTTTTCGCCTGGTTTAATATCCAGAGAAAAGTCGTGAAATAGAGTGTCGCCTTGACCTTCGTCGTGCGTGAAAGTTATTTTATCCATAGAAATTTCGCCGTTTGTAACTTTTAGCTTTGAATCGCTTTTATCAATCAATGTCGTTGGTGTTTGTAAGACCTCTACCATATCATTTGCGTTACCGATAATTCGGTTGTAATTGCGCATAATTCCGTTCATGTTCCACAACTCATGTGCGACGCTGCCAGTGTAAGTGATTATAAGATAAACAGACGCCACTGACACCAAATCATTCTGGGCTGCGTACACTGCGAAGGCGATTGCTCCAATTTTAATAACCATGTTGATTGACGAATACACGGTGCTGACTTTTAAGAATCCGCGCATTACGTCGAGGCTTGAGTTTCGCCAAGAGTTGACGGTTTTTGCGAAAAATTTCTGTTCCGTAGCTTCGGCGCCAGATGACTTGACTGCTAGAACGTTTGAGATTACATCCGCCAATTGCCCGTTCAATTTATTGCTGGCTTTGGCTTCTTTTTTTGTCAATTTCGCCATTGGCTTGGATCCGTAATAAACGACGATGCTGAAAACAATTGAGAAGATGAGTAAGAATAGCGCGTATTGCCAAAGAAGGGTTGATAGGACAATTATCGAACCGACCAGTGAAACAACTAGCGGCAAAACTGACCAAATTATCGTGTCCCAAAAACTTTCTACCGCGCCAACTAATTTATTTGTTTGGCTAACGAGCGACCCGCCGAATTTATTTGAATGAAAGAATAGTGTTTGGTTGGTCAGTTTGCTGAAGCACCGAGCGTACAAATCTCGTTGCATGGCGGTTTCGAATGTCCAGGCGAGATATAAGACTAATCGCCAGCCGATGACGCTCGACCATAATTCACTGGCGCCATATAGGGCGATTAATGTCCATAGATTTTTTGCGTCATGCAGTTGATTGTGTTGGATAATACTAAGAAGTTGGGCAATTATGAGGGCCGACAAAAAAATAGTAACCACGAGAGTCAGCATTGCAAAAAAAATATTGCCAAGTTTCGGCGATGTTTGTATGGCTCTGATGTTTTCCAGAATAGGCGAAATATTTCTTTGCTGTTCGGTTTGTTTTTCAAATCAATTCCTTTCGATGATAAATTAATATTTATAAGCTGCACAGAAAAACTGAGCGTTCTTAATTATTCAAAAATGTATATTAGAGGAACTCGCCGTCGGGAGTTCATAGACTTTGACTATTATATGGAATATATAGAGATAAGTCAATTTGTGGAATAAAATCCTTGTTTATTTATTGTAAATACTTTACAATAGGAACATGACGCAAATTGTTAGGCGATCAACAAAACACACGAATGACGTGATGGCAATTTTAAAGATAAAGCATCACGCGACGAATGCAGAAATTGCTCAGGAATTGCGGAATATTCATCCTGAAGTCAGCGACACGACGGTGCATCGAATAACTCAACGCCTGTGTGGCGACGGGATGATTGGTTTGGCGCCATCGACCAAAAAGGGTTGCTTGCGATATGATATTCGTAAGGACGATCACGATCATTTTGTGTGTAGTGGCTGCGATGGCTTGATGGATGTTAAAATTGCCGATGAAATGAGAAAGCAAATTGCGCATGAAATTAGTGATTGTTATATTGACGGCCCGTTGGTTGTGACGGGAGTTTGTAAAAAATGCCAGAAAAGGAGGAAATAATGGCTTTATATGAAATTACAACGAAGCAAGAATTCGAAGATAAGGTGTTAAAAAGCGACGGTCCTATACTAGTTGATTTTTGGGCGCCGTGGTGTCCGCCATGTCGAGCAATGGCTCCGCTTTTGCATCAAATTGCTGAAGAAACAGAGTTTGACATTGTTAAGGTTGACACTGAAGCGAGTCAGGAAAATGCGCAATTGGCTATGGAATATCGCGTGCAGGGAATTCCAAATATGAAGATTTTTGTTGGCGGCGAGGAAGTTGCTGAAATGATCGGCATGAAGCCAAAGCAGACGTTGATTGACGCTTTGGAAAAAGCTGCAAAATAAAAAAATAGAAGGGTGATTTATGAAGGGTTTTAGTGGAAATATCGAAAAACTTACGTTAGAAAATGATAATTTTCGTCAGGTTTTATATACTGCGAAGCATTGTCAATTGGTATTGATGAGCTTGCCTGTTGGCGGGGAAATTGGTTCGGAAGTTCACGAGGAGAATGATCAATTTTTCCGATTTGAGTCTGGCGAAGGTAAGGTTTTGATTGATGGCAATGAATATGCTGTTTCCGACGGTAGTGCGATTATTGTGCCGGCGGGCGCTGAGCATAATGTGATAAATATCGGCGAGGAGCCGCTTAAACTCTATACTATTTATAGTCCAGCGCATCATAAAGATGGAATCGTTCGGGCAACGCGTGAAGAAGCAGAGGCTAACGAAGAAGATTTTGACGGCGTAACTACCGAATAAGCTGTTGCCAAAGGAGAAAGTCTCTACTAATTATGTCTCACAAAGGATCGATAGTTGGCGAGATGTTTAGCTCATTCGCGCGGGCGGTTTTTTCGTGGAACTGCATGCGTCATGTCGCTAATTTTTAGGATTGCACCGAAGAATGACCGCGTGCGGGTAATTGTTTATCGTGATGATGGTAAGATTTTATTAGTTAGAAGTCGCTTTAGTCGCCAAAAGTGGGCTTTGCCGGGAGGCGGAGTGAATCGTAATGAGAGTTATGAGCAGGCTGCCGTTAGAGAAGTCTTGGAAGAGGCTGGATTAAAGATACATAATCTGCGATATCTCGGAAAAAGCTAATTCTCGTGAATCATATGCCAAATTTTTCAGTTCGAGTTTTTGCGGCGCACACGTCTGATTGTGACATAAAATGCAACTTTGAAATAATGGAAGCCCGGTGGTTTAATAGAGATCATCTTCCTGAAGAATACACTTTACTAACCAACTCTTTATGACATAATTGTAATATGGAGAATATATTTGATATTATTGAGAAAAGTAACAATTAATTTACTTTATCAGTGTTGATAATATAGTAAAATTGATTAACATAAGAAGGTGCTTTTATGAAGTATGAAGATATTAGATTAAATGTTTCAAATGATACTATTAGTGATTATAAAGTATTCAAAGGAATAAAATTATATTCTGAAATGTTTAAAAGCAGAAGATGGAGGAAAAACTCATTAATAAAAGAGTGTTTGTAACTTCAAAAAAAGAAATTATGTATATTATGAAAGGGCAGATATAAATTGGAATTATTGGTCAGATAAAACAAAATATGACTCGAGTTTTGATTTAAGTGATAAAAAAATCATAATATAATATTTGAAGTAACATCTGAATTGGATGATTTCTCAAAATACTTAGATGAAGAAGTAATCAAAAAAATTATAATGAAAGAAAAAAAGAGAAGAGATAGTAGAAGTACTAGATATTTGAGACTGTGTAAAATTCTGTGTATAGAAACCTCCTGATTATGGTTAAGAAAAAAACTAATCAGGAGGAATTTTTATACCATAAGAAAGCGATCAGAAATAAAATTTCTAAGATGTTAATTGAAGAATATGAAAATGCATTAGTTTTAAATAAAATGTTAAAATAATTTAGAAATAATTGAGAATAAATATATTCCTATATACGAGACTTGTGGACTTGCCGCCACGTCTGGACTTTGCTAGAAAATGGCATCCGCGTTTGTTGGCTCAAATGCCGAATGTGCGATTGATTATATTGGTTGGGTCTTATGCTCAGAAATACTATTTGAACCATCGCGCTGAACGTAACTTAATGGCAACTGTATCTAATTTCAACGCATATTTACCAGATTATTTTCCGTTGGTTCATCCATCGCCACTTAACATTGGTTGGCGTAAGCGTAATCCATGGTTTGAATAGATGTTGTGCCGGTTTTGCAGTCTATAGTTAGGGAATCGTTGTTGTAATAGCAATAATTTATTGTAGGCTATCTTCCTAAAGAATATTACGCTCTAGTAAGCTCCAGCGAGCGACTTTGCTTTTATGTATAATATGAGCATGAACGATCAACAAATTTCCCAGCTTGAAATAGTAAAGACTAAAGTCCGGCAGTTGCTGGGCGGCGACACTTCGGGGCATGCTGACGATCATGTCGAGCGAGTGGCGTTGTTGGCAGAGCGTTTTACTAACGAATGCAGCGAATCAGTGAACCTGCAAGAAGTGCTATTGACGGCTTGGCTGCATGATGTTGATGATTATAAATTAGTCGGTAAAACGCAGGAAGAAAAATTGACGAACGCGGTAAATATTATGGCGCAGGCAGAGATAGCTGATGATTTAAGTCAGGTTGTGCTGGAAAATATTGCGGCGATTGGTTATAGTAAACGGCTGAACGGCAAGCAGCCGCAGCGGCTGGCGGGGAAATTGGCGTCTGACGCTGATATGTGTGATGCTATTGGCGCGGTCGGCATTGAGCGGGCGTTGACTTATGCTTGTCATCACGGCGGGCGGATTTTTGACCCTAAAGTCTGGCCGAATGTCAATCTGGCGGCGCACGAATATAACGCTGATGGCAATACGCATGATACTGACGGATTTATCAATCACTTCTTTGAGAAGCTGCTGAAATTGAAAGGTTTGATGTTGACTGAACCGGGACGAATAGAAGCAGAAAATCGTCATCAAATTATGGTTGATTTTTCTTCGCGCCTATTTTTCACGAAAAAGGATGCGTCTGACTGGAGTGAGTTTTTGGAGGAATATTTACGTAGCGTCGAATAAGTATTGAAGAATGGTCAGCTTTCGCTTTTTATTGATCTGATCAATGATTTGTAGTTATATGAAATTGTGACAAGGTATAAAATTGAACGGATTTATGAGTCGACCGCGTCGGACGATAGTTATCGTGTGCTGGTCGATCGATTGTGGCCGCGCGGAATTAGCAAAGAACGAGCTGCATTGGACGAGTGGAATAAAGAAATTGCCCCGACCGATGAATTACGTAAATGGTTTAATCACGATCCAGAAAAATTCCCGGAATTTTCTCGCCGTTATATGAAGGAGCTGGATAATAATCCTGCGGCTGCCGAAGCAAAGAATAATTGGAACGAACAATCTGCAGTTACGCTGTTATATGGCGCCAAAGATACGGAACATAATCAGGCGATAGTTCTCAAAAAGTGGTTGGAAGATTAGTCAATCGCTAGGACAATGCTTGCATAATTGGCGTGTTTAGATTGTAATGTATTTAATGAATCAAGCACTGCAAGCCAAGCTGAAGACTTTGCCGCGAACGCCCGGTGTTTATTTTCATAAGTCGGCGAGCGGCGAGGTAATTTATGTCGGTAAGGCGGCGGTTCTTAAAAATCGCGTACGTCAGTATTTTCAAGATTCGCGCGGGCGAGACAATAAAACTATGGCGCTGGTGGCGGAGATTTTTGATACTGATTGGATTGAAACTGAGAGTGAGGTTGATGCGTTGTTTTTGGAAAGCGAGATGATCAAGCGGTATATGCCGCGATACAACGTTCTGCTGCGTGACGACAAATCTCAGATGTATGTTCGGATTGATATGAAAAGCGATTGGCCGACGGTCAGTTTTACGCGGAATCCTGCCGATGATGGTGCGGATTATTTTGGTCCATTTTACAATGGTTTTGCGTTGAAAAAGGCATTGCGCTATTTGAGGCGAATTTTTTTCCGTATCTCACTCGCCAAAAGACGCCCTGGTCAATCAAAGTTGGATGAAGATTTGGGCTTAAGCCCGAAGATAAGCGATGGCTCGGACGCGTATAAAACTGGTTTGCGTAAATTGATAAGTTATATTAAGGGAAATCGCAAGGCTATTGCTGTGGAGCTGGAGCGTGATATGAAAACGGCTGCGGAGCTTCATGATTTTGAGCGGGCGGTAAGTCTGAGGAATAAGTTGCGCGCTATGCAAGAACTTCAGCGACGCGTTATGTTTGGCGACAAAGAATTTTTGGATATTTCAAAAGACAAGGCGCTGGCTGATTTGGCAAAGCTGCTTGGCTTAAAAAATATTCCAGTGCGAATTGAGGGTTATGATATTTCGCATATGAGCGGACGCCAAGTCGTGGCGAGTATGGTAGTTTTTACGAATGGCGCGAGCGATCGTGCGGAATATCGTAAATTTAAGGTTAGCGAAAAAAACGACGACACTGGAAATATGTACGAGGCGATTTTTTTAGGCGGCTTGGTGAGCGAAATATCAAAAGCTGGGGCTGTCCAGATTTGTTGTTGATTGACGGCGGAAAAGGCCAACTTTCGGCGGCAATTAAGGCAAGGGATGAGCGCGGAATAAAATTGCCGATTATTAGCATCGCCAAACGTGAGGAAGAAATTATTATTCATAAAACTGGCTCACAAATTGACGTAACACGCATTGAAGAGTTGCAAAAATCTATTCATCAGGATGTCGCTATTCACGAAGATAATGATGTGTATGTGGTGAATTTGCATCCCGCTCAGCGCAACGCTGGATCTCATTCAAGGAATCTACGAGGCTCTGATATCGATGGCGATTCCAGCCGGGACAGTTTTACAAAAAGTTCTATTGTGACGACAGACATTGTCAAGCTTTTCCAGCGGATTCGTGACGAGTCGCACCGATTTGCTGTGAGCTATCATACAGCGCTGAAGCGTCAAAATCAGACGAAAAACCAACTTGAGGAAATTCCGGGGAATTGGTCCAAAGACACGTGCGAAATTGTTGAGGAAGTTTGGCAGCGTGAAAAAAATTATTGAGGCGGATTATGCGGAATTGCAGGCGGAAGTTGGTGCGAAAAAGGCGAATTTGATTAAACGCTTGTCTTAAGTTTGGTCGACCAATCGACAATAAAGCATAAATTATATATAATAAGACTAATGAAAAAGACAATTTGCAACGTTTTTTTGATTCGGCTGATTCTTAACTCGGTAGGTATTTGGGTTGCAGTGCGGCTGCTTGGAAACGAAACTCCGGGTACAACTTCTGTGTGGACATTTATGGTGGCTGGGCTGATATTTTCGGTAGTGAATAGCGTATTGAAACCAATTGTTACAATTCTAGCCCTGCCAGCAATTCTATTGACATTAGGACTGTTTACTTTAATTGTAAATGGTTTTATGGTTTACATTTCATTAGCTTTGGCGCCAGGAATTTCTATGACTTTTGCACATTCAATTATTGCCGGGATTATATTGAGTTTGGTAAACTATATTATAAGTAGCGCGCTGGTTTTGCAGCGGGAAGAAAAGGAGTAATATGTCAATTGATACAATTTTACCGTACGTGACGCTTGGATCTGCCGTACTGATGATTATCGCAATTTTGTTGCAGCAACGAGGTGCAAGTTTGGGCGCAGGATTCGGTTCGTCTGGGGAATTATTCACTACTCGTCGCGGATTTGATAAACTTGTTTGATGTAACTATTGTTTTTGCGGTGATTTTTGTGCTATCGATTTTGGCAAGTATGATTTTGCCGGGATTGCAAAAATAGGAGAATAGATTTGAGCTCGGATAATTCGTCATGGAATCGTTTTGCGCGGCTAAAAGTTTCCAGTAAAGATGTCAATAAGCGTCTGCGCAAGATTGAAAAGGGAAGCTTGCGCCATGCGCATAAATTCGTGACATCCAGGCTGGATCGCTTATCTAATGTGCGACGTCGGGTTTCTGTCTGGATTATTCTAGTATTGGTGATGATTGGTGCCAGTGCGATGCAGTGGCATATTTCTCGCAATTCTTTCACGACAATGGCATACACTTCTGGTGGATCATATTCCGAGGGCGTGCTGGGTCCTTTGGAAAACCTAAATCCGATTTTCGCAAAAACCAATGCTGAAAAATCCGCCGCGAAATTGCTATTTTCAAGTTTGTATCGATATGACTCAACGGGCAATATAAAGGCTGACATGGCGGATAGCGTCAGCGTGAACGATAAAGAAACTGAATATACGGTTAAGCTGAAGAAGGGATTGAAGTGGTCAGATGGACAAGATTTAACGGCGGACGATGTAATTTTTACGTTGAAGCTATTGGCGAATCCAGAAGTTGGAGCTGAGATATCTGGCTGGAAATCTATAAAATTCGAGAAAGTGTCTGACGATTCGGTGAAGTTCATCTTGCCGTCGTCATATTCGCCGTTTGTCCACGCTTTGACATTCCCGATTATCCCTAAGCATATATTAAAAGACGTTAAGCCGTCGAATTTACGTGAACATGATTTTAATAAATCGCCTATATCCAGCGGTCCGTTTACCTTTAGATTACTGCAGAATGTAACGAGCGATGGTAGTAAAAAAGTGCTATATTTGCAGTCGAATAGCAATTATTATGGCGGCACGCCTAAGTTGGAGCGATTCCAGTTGTACGCGTATCCGACGCAGGATGATATTGCGAAAAGTTTGCGTACGCGAGAAATTACAGGAACTCCAGAATTGATTTATAACGATCAATCTGCCGAGGTAAAATCTATGTACGCTACAGAAGCGCATTCTTTGAATAACGGAGTTTACGCGCTGTTTAATAACAATAGTCAGCTCTTGCGATCAAAAGTAGTTCGCCAAGCTTTGTCGCTCAGCGTTGATACGTCCAAGTTACGTCAATCTTTGTCGTTGTCTACGGAAGAATTGTCTGGCCCAACGCTTAACAAATTCCTAGGAAAGAATTCGAATTCGTCTAGCTATGACGTCAAGAAAGCGAAATCTTTACTCGACGCTGAGGGCTGGAAGAACGTAAATAATGTTCGTCAGAAGGGAAATGATAAATTAAAGCTCAACGTGGTTGTTTTGAAGAATAGCAATTACGAAAAGGTCGCCAGGTATTTGGCTCAAGTTTGGTATGACGAGCTGAACATAGAATCGGATATTAAAGTTGTTGATCCGAACGACGCCACTCAAAATATCCTTCAGACAGTTTTGCAGCCGCGCAATTTTGACGTGCTGGTTTACGAACTCTCCTTGGGTGGCGACCCCGATGTTTATGCCTATTGGCATTCTTCGCAGGCAACCAACAACGGTTTGAATTTCTCCAATTACAATAACGCGATAGCGGACGATGCTCTGGAAAGTGGTCGATCTAAAAATCTCAGCGAAGCAACGCGCTGATCGTTACGCGAAGTTTACCGCCACTTGGCAAGCGGACGCCCCGGCGATTGCCTTGTATCAACCGAAGTTTGACTATATTCATATTCGGAACGTTAAAGCTCTCGACGCAAGCACCGAAGTTGTCAATCCCGTCGATCGCTATGTCGATGTTCAATATTGGGCGACAGAGAAAAAATCCGTTTACAAAACCCCGTAATCGGGTATAATGGTAAGTGGTTATGCGGGCGTGGCGGAATTGGTAGACGCGCTAGCTTGAGGGGCTAGTGAGCATTGCGCTCGTGGAAGTTCAAGTCTTCTCGCTCGCACCAAACATAGTGCAATTATTGGATGAATTGTTTGTGATATGTTTTGTAAAATCTGATATAATAAAAGCGGTGGCGCGTTGGCGGAGCGGTTACGCAGAGGTCTGCAAAACCTTTTAGACGAGTTCGACTCTCGTACGTGCCTCCAATTTTTGATAAATAGTCCTGAGTATTGGGCTATTTTTTATTTTGCGAAATTGTACACTTTACTTAGCGAATATAGTATAATATAAACAGTCTGGCGCGTAGGTGTCTGGATTGTATATAAATAAGCGCGAGTGGCGGAATTGGTAGACGCGAGGGACTTAAAATCCCTTGACCAAAAGTCGTGCGGGTTCGATTCCCGCCTTGCGCACCAAAGTTGTAAAGAAAGTAATATTGAATAGGAAAGGGACAAAGGTAAGAAATGAGTCCATTGGTAATTGTACTTATTGTTACAGTGGTAGTTTTATTAGTACTCGTAGGAGTTGTAATCGGTGCGTACAATGGTTTAGTTGTGTTGCGCAATCGCGTAGAAGAGGCATGGAGTGACATTACTGTTCAGCTAAAGCGCCGAACTGATTTGATTCCAAATTTGGTCAACTCAGTAAAGGATACGCTACACACGAAAAAGAAGTATTTGAGAAGGTCGCAGAAGCTCGTTCGGCAATTATGAATGCTGGCAGCGTGGCTGAAACCGCTAAGGCTGAAAATGCTTTGGAAGGTGCGTTGAAGAGCTTGTTTGCTGTATCTGAGGCTTACCCAGAATTGAAAGCAAATCAAAACTTCTTGCAATTACAACAAGAATTGGTTGATACTGAGGATAAAATCCAAGCAGCTCGCCGATTCTACAACGGTGGCGTTCGCGACTTAAACACGAAGATTCAGACTTTCCCAACAAACATCATCGCGGGAATGTTTGGCTTCCAGGCTAAGGAATTCTTCGACGTTGAGGATCGTGCAAGCGTTGAAAATCCAGTTGAAGTAAAGTTCTAATCGAACCCTGAAATGAAAATCGCTCGTCTATTTTTAGCGGGCGATTTTTGGTATAATTAACATATGTATAATGCAGTTTCTCAAAACAAACGTAACACAATATTAATTATGTCTGTGTTTGTGATAATTATTGGAGTCATCGGTTTGTTTATTGGAGTGGCAACTGATAGCTATTCGTTGGCACTCATCATTTTCATATGTGCGATATTGTATGCTTGGCTGCAATATTTTATAGCTGGCAAGTTGGCTATGATGATGACTGGCGCTCAGGAAATTAGTAAAAATGATGCTCCCGAACTTTGGCGAGTGGTGGAAAATTTGTCTATCGCCTCTGGTATGCCGATGCCGAAAGTTTATATTATCGACGATCCAGCTCCAAATGCTTTTGCGACTGGTCGCGACCCGAATCATGCCATCGTTGGCGCGACTACAGGTCTCCTGAATATTATGGACAAGCGTGAGCTGGAGGCGGTTATGGCACATGAAATGAGTCACGTGCGAAATTACGACATACGCGTGAGTATGATTGCTTTTGGTTTGGTTAGCGCAATTGGACTGTTTGCAGATTTGGCGCTTAGAATGATGTTTTATAGTGACGATCGCGACAGAGATGTTAATCCTATCATCTACGCTTTCGGGTTGATTGTGGGTATATTGGCGCCGCTTTTGGCAACGATAACTCAGTTGGCAGTTAGTAGACAGCGTGAATATCTGGCGGATGCTTCGGGTGTATTATTGACACGAGATACTGAAGGACTAGCAAGTGCGTTGGAAAAATTACGTCAATACGGCAGACCAATGCAAAAACAAAGTTCTTCCACTGCCAATTTGTTCATGAATAATCCTTTGAAACCCGGATTTTTCTCGAAACTATTTAGCACTCATCCACCGCTAGAAGACAGAATTGCAAGGCTGAGAAATAACGCAACAAAGATGTAATTATGGCAACGAAAACCTCCAAAAAACGAGTAGTCAAGAATCCTAAGAAGCCAAATGCTGATCATAAAAAAAGTGCATGGTCTGGTATTAAACGTGACTTTAGCAAATTAAATCAGCAGCGGCGTAATTTTCTGCAGCGTCGACCTCATCGTAGTTTTCGGCTAACTAAGCGACGAGATTACCAACGAGATCTTAAAATTCCAGGATATTGGTCGCTGACTAGTGAGGCTTGTCGTCTGGTATGGCGAAATAAGAAGACTTTTTTGGCGTTAATCATTGTTATGTCGATATTGACGTTTGTCTTAGCCAGCGTCATGTCGCAAGATACGTACCAACAACTTAAAGATGTGATGAATCAGGCTGAGTCAAATGGATTCGGCGGAATTTATACAACAATTAGCCTATTTTCTGGCGTTGCAGTTAGCTATATTTCCGGTAGTGGAACGGCTGGTGGAAATGTGCAGCAAGCGGCGGGAACCTTTCTGGGGCTATTAACTTGGCTGTCGTCTGTTTGGCTGACGCGAGCTATTTTAATTGGTAAAAAACCGAAAATGCGCGACGGTTTGTATAGCTCTGGATCGCCCGTAATTGCGCTGATAATTGTCATCGGAGTTTTCTTGATTCAAATGGTACCAGCGGCAGTGGCGGTGATTATTTATAGCGCACTTAATGCTTCGGGAGTGTTAAATCAAACGCCGATTCTGATGGCGGCTGGAGGTGCGGCGATTCTAATAGTGGCAATGTCCGTCTATTGGGCGACTTCTACGGTTTTTGCGATGATTATCGTAACATTGCCGGGAATGTATCCGTTTCATGCGCTGCGTCTGTCGGGCGATATTGTGACGGGGCGAAGGCTAAGGATTTTGCTGAGATTTGCATGGGCTGTTGTCCTGTCTGTTCTTTTGTGGGCGGTCGTTCTGATTCCGGTAATTCTGCTTGACGGCGCGCTGAAGGGATGGATTAGTGGTATTGACTGGTTGCCAATTGTTCCGACAACTGGCTTGATTTTACTTTACGTAACGATAATTATGGTTTCTGTGTATGTCTATTTGTTCTACAGAAAGGTGGTTGAAAGTGACACCAAAAAAACCAAGAATTGACGAAATTAAAGACCTGTTAAATCGTTATAGCTATGAATACTACACCTTAGATAAGCCAAGTGTGAGCGATGCGGTTTATGACAGTCTGATGGATGAGCTGAAGAAAATTGAATCGGATCACCCAGAATTGATTACTGTCGATAGTCCTACGCAGCGAGTTGGGAATAAGCTGCTTGACGGTTTTCAAAAAGTAGAGCACGCGCGCCGAATGGTCAGTTTGAATGACGTTTTTGATAAAAGTGAAGTTGAGGCGTGGATTGAGCGAACTGATAAATTGATACCGGGTCAGCGACATGAATTTTTTACGGATATAAAAATGGATGGATTGGCGTGCGCGTTGATTTATGTCGACGGCGTGCTATTCCAAGCTGTGACACGTGGCGATAGTTTTATCGGTGAAGATGTAACGAATAATGTTCGGACTATTAAAAACGTACCGCTTCGTCTGCGTGAAGCGGCGGGTTTTGAAAATTTTTTGCGCGGTCGGACAGAGATTCGTGGCGAAATTGTTATGCTGAAACGGGATTTTGAGGAGCTTAATAAAAAGCAGAAATCTCTAGGGCTGCCTACATTTGCTAATCCGCGCAATTTGGCTGCGGGAACAATTCGTCAATTAGATCCTGCGCTGGTAGCGGCGCGCCCGTTGCATTTTCGCGGATATGATGTGATTCGCGACGATAGTTCGGAAGTTCCGACGAATAGTTTTGCTTACGAGGCTTTGACGGCGCTGGGAATTTCTCGCAATCAGCAGGCTAGTGTTTTTGACAATTTGTCCGACGTGATGAAATTTGTTGATGAATGGAGCGACAAGCGTCATGACTTGCCGTTTAATACGGACGGGCTGGTTATTAAAATTAACGATCGAGAGATATACGACAATCTCGGGATGGTGGGTAAAAATCCGCGTGGGGCGGTGGCTTATAAGTACGCGGCCGAAGAAGCTACAACGATCGTTCGAGATATAGTCATTTCTATTGGGCGGACTGGTGCGGCGACTCCAGTGGCTGTATTTGATCCAGTAGTAGTGGCGGGAACTACGGTGCAGCACGCCAGTTTGCATAACGCCGATGAAATTGAGCGTTTGGATATTCGGCGAGGCGACACTGTGGTGATTTTTAAGGCGGGCGATATTATTCCGCAAGTTGAGAATGTCTTGAAGGAGTTGCGACCCGCATATTCTGAGCCAATTGATTATAAAGCAGAGCTAAAACGGCAATATCCGGAGTTGGAATTTGTGCGACCGGAAGGTGAAGCTGTTTACCGAGTTAAGGGCTCTAACGGTCCGCTGATTTTGAAGCGAGCTCTGGCGCACTTCGCGTCTAAGGGTGCGCTTGATATTGATACACTTGGTGAAAAGAACGTGGAAGTTTTGATTGACAATGGTTTGGTCGGTGATTTGGCGGATATTTTTACGCTTACTAAAGACGATTTGTTGAAGTTGGATCGGTTTGCTGATATTTCTGCGCAAAAGTTAATCTCGGCAATTGCTGATAAAAAAAGCCCAGAATTAGAGCGATTTTTGTACGGTCTGGGAATTCGTCATATTGGCGCGCAAACGGCGATTGATTTGACGAATCATTTTGAGAGTATGGAAAATTTGGCGAAAGCGACGATTGATGATTTGCGACAAGTTGATGGCGTGGGTGAGATTGTTGCCGAATCTGTAGTGGCGTGGTTTGTTGATGAGGATAACGTAAAATTGCTCAATAAATTCACAGAATTGGGAATTATTCCTCAGTTTAATAAAAAATCTGGCGGTTTGAGTGGAAAGAGTTTTGTCATCACAGGTACTCTGAAGTCTATGGGGCGCGACGCTGCTGCGGATAAAATTCGTAATCTCGGTGGAGTTTTTCAAACCGCAGTTTCTAAAGACACAACATATCTGGTGGCTGGCGGTAAGGTTGGTGCTAGCAAATTGAAAAAGGCTGAGCAATACGGCACGAAAATCATTGACGAAGAAGCGTTGTTGAGGATGATAGAAAACGCGGGATGAATTAATGTATAATTTACGCATGGATAAGATTAAAAAACCGAGACTCTATTGTTTTTCTCCAGCGGTAATGTTGGCGACGTTGACAATTGAAATTATTCTGGCAATATATACTTTTTGGAAATATAAATTGAATGCTGTGACGAAGATTGTGATCATGCTGTTGATCTGTTTGGCGCTGTTTCAATGGGCTGAATATAACGTTTGTGAGGGTGCGATTCTTCTGGACAATCTCGGCTGGGCTAAACTTGGCTATATTGCAATTACTATGCTTCCACCTCTGGGCATTCATTTGATATATGAAATTTCTGGCGACAAGAGACGGTGGATTCCTGTGCTTGGTTACACTTTGCCGCAGTGTTTATTAGCTATTTTCTATTGGAGGCTAACGGAATTAAGTCTGGGGCTTGCCTGGGTAATTATGTGATTTTTGAAAATCAGCCGGGCGTCGGAATGTGGTATGGTTTGTATTATTACGGCCTATTATTTGCGGCAATTGCTTATGCGTATGTTAGTAGCAAAACCTCCAGTAAACATATTCGGCGCTCTCTAGGTTCGTTGATTGTGGGATATGTTCTATTTATGGCGCCTACGACGTTTGTTAATATTATCGATCCATCGACTATTATCGGAATTCCGTCAATTATGTGTGGATTTGCAGTTTTGATGGCGGTAGTTTTAGCTGGGAAAGTTTTGCCAGAATACGTAAATGAGAAATGATGCTTGTGTTTTTTTTTGGGCGATAATGCATAATTAAACATGAGCTGGTACGCATAGGGGCATTCTCCTATGCTTGCCAATTGAAAGACAAACACATATTCAAATATGCCCCGGGTGGGCGCGTAGCAGCTCTTCTATAATGCTTATGGTATGATATAGTTATGGTTACTGTTTCAAAAAAGAGGGAAGAAAAACTAGCAAAATTAGTGCGAGAATTTTTTGCTGTTCATCCAGATGTGAAGCTTGTGGCAATAACTGGTAGCGCTGGAAAGGCTAGTGCAAAAATAGCTATCGGTACGGTTTTGGCGCAACAATTTGATATTCAGCTTCGCAATGAAGAGCCGAAGACAAAAGCTGACGTTTTTCTTCAGATGATGGGCGTGAAAATGCCTGAAAAAGGCTTGTTCAAATGGTGGAAAGTGATGCGCGCCGTAAAGAAGAGAATTAAGGCCGAAAAACCGGAAGTTCAAGTGATTGTTCAGGAATTTAATCCAAAGGAACTTGGCTATAACGATTGGTTTAAGGCTTATGTTGTGCCAGATATTACGGTTGTAACTTCTGTGACGAATGGTCGAATGCAGGTTGAATATTCCTTGGAAGAAGTGGCGAACGAGATGATTTCGCTGGCGAATTTCTCGCGAATGGCGATGATAAATCGTGATGACATTGACGGGCGTTTTGCTAGCTTTTTGACAAACCCTAATATCACTACGTATGGAAGTGATCCGGTGGCGGAGTATAATTTTGACGATCGTAATTTTTTTCCCTGAAAGACGGACATCACGGCTTTATTATGTCGCCAGAAAATCCTAATGGACTAGAAGTCAATGTTAAGCTAATTGGCGAGCATAATATTCGTCCAGCGATCGTGGCGGCAGCTATTGGTTATGCGTTTGGTGAAACTGAGGAGAATATAAAAAAGGGTATAGAGAATTTGCGTCCACTGCCTGGCAGGATGAATTTGCTGAAGGGTGCGGACAATACTTGGTTGATTGATGATAGCTATAGTTCGACGCCGTTGACTGCCTTAGCTGCTTTGCAATCTTTGTATCGAATTGAGACTCCGCAGCGAATTGCTGTACTTGGCAATATGAATGGCTTAAAGGGAATTTTCGAGCAAGCTCACGCTGAACTTGGTTCGCACTGTAGTCCGGATTTGTTGGATTGGGTTGTGACGGTTGGTGAGAAAGCTAATCAATATTTGGCGCCGGCCGCTCGTCAAAAAGGTTGCCAGGTGAAGGAATGTAAGAATGCCATCGAGGCTGGGTCTTTCGTGCGCGACAAATTGAAATCTGAAGGTGTTGCTCTGTTTAAGGGTTCAAGTGGCGGCGTATGGCTAGAGGAATCTATAAAAATCAATCTTCATAGCACTGAGGACGATAAATACTTAGTCAGGCAAACGCCGGAGTGGATTGCTAGGAAAAACCAATTTTTCTCACAATTTAAAGATTAATGTGATATATTAAATTCAAGGTATATAAAACAAGGGGGAATGATGGATCAAGGTAATCAACCTGCACCGCAGCCACAATATAACGGCGTGCCGATGCAACCAAAAAAGAAGAAAACGGGATTGATAATTGGCATAGTGCTGGGAGTTATAGCTCTTATTGCTATTATTTCTGCTGTGCTAGTTTATTTCTTGTGGTGGCAGAATCCAGAAAAGATGGTTACGGACGCCGTGTCTAATGCTATTATGGCAAATAAGATGACTGCCGACGGTAAGGTGGTTATTGACATGCGCGACCAGGAGAAAATAGAGCTAAACGTAAAGACTGCTACTGAGTCGGGAAAGTCAAAGGCGAATATTGACGCTAAGCTTAATATTAAGGGAGTTGAGAAAAATATCCCTCTTAAGGGTGATGCGGTTCTTGATAGTGACGGAACGATATATGTGAAGATAAATAACTTTAAGGATTTGTATGGTACTTTGCTTGAGATAGTTATGGAGTCTTCGTCTGGCGGAAACCTATCAAGATCTCAGATAGAAACTTACCGTGATCAGACACTGGAGAAGATGGGTTCTGAGATAGATAAAATGAGCGACACATGGATGAAGATTTCTCCAGATGAAATCGGTAGCGAATACAAGTGTGGAATTAACGCTCTGAAGAAAATCCAAAGTGACGAAAGTGCACGTAAGGAATTGGCTCAGATTTATCAAAAGAATAGTTTATTCACTATAAAAGATTCAAAGATTAGTGATCGTAACGGCGGACGCGGCTTTGAATTGCAAGGTAATAATAAATCTAATTCGTCAAAATTTGAGGAAGAGTTTAAGAATTCATCAGTCGGTAAGGCGCTCGGTAAGTGTGGAAAATCGAATGGCTACGATAGTAATGACGAATCGACATCTATTGACGAATCTTCATTGAAGGTGTGGGTTGATAGGTCATCTCATGAGTTGAAAGCCTTAGAGTTGAAAGGTGATAGCAAGAAGGCTTCTGTAGAAATTTCATTTGACATCAATGTGAATAAATCTGAAGAAATCAAGGTTCCTTCGAGTGCTGAGAGCTTGAAAGAGTTTATAGAAGGTTTTTATGGAAGGGTATTCGAGCGGATTGTCATCAACCTCGACTAGGTAAATAGCTTAATTGCCTAATAATAATCCCGTTCGTAATGAGCGGGATTATTTGCTATAATTACAGATATGAGACGCTATAATCCGACAGAAATTGAACAAAAATGGCAAAACAAATGGGAGACTGACGGTACTTACGCGGTTGATTTTAATGACACGACCCGACCTAAATATTACAGTTTGAGCATGCTTCCGGGGATTACAGGGGCGGGAATTCACATTGGTCACGGTCGTACTTTTCAATTTGCCGACATCAAGGCACGATTTAAGCGTCAGCAGGGCTATAATGTCTATCATCCAATCGGCTGGGATAGCTTTGGTCTGCCGGTTGAAAATTACGCTATTAAAGTCGGAAAAACGCCGCGTGTGGCGCACGATGAAGCGAAGGTTCATTTTAAGGAGCAATTGAAGCGACTTGGGTTTAGCTATGATTGGACAAAAGAAATTTCTACGGCCGATCCAGAATATTACAAATGGACTCAGTGGATTTTTACGCAATTATATAAGCACGATTTGGCATATCAAAAAGAGCAGCCGCAATGGTGGTGTGAAACTGATAACACAGTGCTTGCTAACGAACAGGTTGAAGGCGGCAAATGTTGGCGCTGCGGTAATCCTGTAACCAAGCGCAACCTTAAGCAGTGGTTCTTCCGAATTACGGCGTATGCAGATGAAATTTTAGAGGCAACCGATGCGCTTGATTGGACGGAAATGGTTAAAAACCATGCAGAAAAAAATTGGATCGGTCGATCAGTTGGCGCGGAAGTTGAGTTTGCGATTAGCGGTCAAGATTCCAAGATTACAGTTTTCACAACTCGTCCTGACACGTTATTTGGTGCGACGTATGTAGCTTTGGCGCCGGAGCATCCTCTGATTTCTCAGTTGATCAATTCTGATACGCGCGAAAAGGTTGAAGCGTATATTCAAGCTTCGCAACAAAAATCTGATGTCGAACGCCAAGAGAATAAAGAGAAAACAGGTGTATTTACGGGAAGCTATGTCATAAACCCAGTTAATGGTCAAAAATTGCCAATCTGGGTGGCGGATTATGTTTTGGGCGGCTATGGAACCGGCGCAGTCATGGCTGTGCCAGCGCATGACGAGCGCGATTTTGCGTTTGCCGAGAAGTTTGACTTGCCGATTATCCAGGTTATTGATAAGCCTGAGCATTCAGCCGATGTTGGCTGTTATTCTGGTGAAGGTGAGTTGATAAATTCTGGACAATTTAACGGGACCAGGAGTGAGGATGCTCGCGAGCAAATTGTTGCATGGCTGGAGCAGCAGAATTCTGGGCGAAGCAAAACCACGTATAAAATGCGCGATTGGTTGATTTCTCGTCAGCGCTATTGGGGCGCTCCGATTCCAATTGTTCATGTTGATGGTCATGCGCCAATTGCCGTGGCTGATGAGTGTTTGCCGGTGATTTTACCAGAGGTGGAGAACTTTAAGCCAACGGGCGGGAATACTTCTGTTTTGGCCCAGGTTGATGATTGGGTGCGAGTTTGGGTGGATGTTGAAACTGGAAAAACTGTGCCGATTACAGAAAATAAGCCTGACGGCGACAATTGGGTAGAAGGCCGTCGTGAGACTGACACTTTGGATGGCTATGCTTGTTCTAGCTGGTATTTCTTGCGATATCTCGACCCACACAATGATAATGAAGCATGGAATCCTGAGAGAATTAACCATTGGATGCCGGTTGATTATTACAATGGTGCCGACCACGCTGTGGCTCACTTGCTATACAGTCGTTTTTGGATGCGATTTTTCTATAAACTCGGTCTAGTTCCGACTCCAGAACCTTTCAAACGAATGATGTACAATGCATACATTATGGCACCAGACGGTCAGAAAATGTCCAAGTCTAAGGGCAATGTCATTGATCCAATGGAGATTATGGACAGCGGATACGGTGCCGACGCGCTGCGAGTTTACGAAATGTTCATCGCGCCTTATGACATGGACGCGCCATGGGATCCTCGTGGTGTTCCGGGAACTTATCGATTCTTGAATCGGGCATGGAATTTGGTTCAGGAGTTCGTTGATAAGAATAACGATCCAAGTGTTTATCCTGAGACGGATGAAAAAACAACTCAAGAATTATTGCGATTAACTCATTTGACGATTAAAAAAGTTACTCGCGATATTGAAGATGAGAAGTTTAATACAGCCGTGGCTTCGATGATGGAAATGGTCAATGGTCTGTATAAGATAAAAGAATCGCATGGAATTGACACGTCGGACGAGTGGCGATTTGCATTAGAAAGTTTGATTCAGATTTTGGCGCCTTTTGCTCCGCATATCACAGAGGAATTGTGGCATGAAATGGGTCATGATGATACGGTTCATGTTAGTCACTGGCCGAAGTGGGACGAAAAATATCTAAAGAGCGATACGATTACTATTATAGTTCAAGTGAACGGCAAGCTTCGTGCGAAACTTGAACTGCCGAGTGATATGGACAAGCAGGGTGTTGAAGAAGCGGCTCTGGCTGATGAGAATGTCCAGAAATTCACAAACAATAAACCACCTAAAAAGATGGTTTATGTTCCAGGTAAGCTAGTGAATATAGTGGTTTAGCTGTCTTGATCTTTTTACTTTCTCTGCTGCAGCCGCTTCACCAAAAAGCGTTTGTGGTAACGGTAATCTTGACTTTGTCTCCTGGATTCAGTCCTTCTTCGGTTTTGGTGGCTATGTTAGCCGTTTCCTCGCATCCTCGAAAAGTATCGTAGCTGGTAGATTTAGGTAATCCTAGACTCTCTTCTAGTGTAGCCTGTGCACTACATATCTGCTCTTGTGCGTTTTTTGGGTCGTAAATAGTTATCTTTGCAGAATTAGTTTTTTTCTGTGAGTTTACCTAATCCAACGATACCGCCTATGGCCATAGCTACAGCTAGTGCTCCTACGGCTATTTTTGGTTGGTAGGTTTTTTTGTTGTTTTTCTCTGGGGTGGCACTTATTTCCTCGTCTGTTCGAGCCTCTGGTACCGCACTAGTGCTATCATAGCTATCTGATTTAGTAAATACAGCATCCATTAAGGCTGTTATTTCCGTGGATTTTTTTGGGATAAATCTCGTCCATCAATGCAGTTAAATCATTTTGTGGTGTAAACTGTTCTTTACTCATGTTTCATATATTAACATAACCAATACAAAAAGTCAATACTATCGTCTAATTTTCAGACAAGCTCTTGAGATTGTCCAATAAAAAAGGTATAATGGTACGTAAGTTTTATGACAACCTAAAAGAGGAGAATAAATTATGGCACAACCTAAGAAACAGAGTAGTCCACGTAAAACTGGTCTTCGTCGCAGCCACTTGGTATTAAAATTGGCACGTCGCGTTAACGCAACTTCACCAGTTAAGGTGAAGACAACCAAGCGTGAAACCGGTAAAACAACAAAATAATAATTACGAACAGGACGCTTAATAATGGCATCAAACCGTCATTTGGGACGAATTGTCGCACTGCAAACACTTTATGAACATGAATTTCGCAAAGAGGTTGGCGATAGCGATGTTGACTATAAGACTATTTTAAAGCGTAATTTGGCTGAATATAAATCATCGGTTGACGATATTGAATTTATTGACAATTTGATCAGCGGCATACTTTCGACACAGAGCCAATTGGATGAGAAATTGCAGCCATTGGCGCCAGAATGGCCTATTAGTCAGTTGCCGCGAATTGATCGGGCGGTACTTAGAATTGGTTTATATGAATTGCTATATTGTGCAGATACCGTTCCGCCAAAAGTGGTGATTAACGAAGCGGTAGAATTAGCGAAAGCGTTCGGTTCGGATAACTCGGGTAAGTTTGTGAATGGCGTGCTTGGCACGGCACTCCGTACTCTCGTGGAGGAGTCCGACAGTGAGAACAAGCAACTTTGATAAGATAAAAAAATATTTTGGTGGCAGCAAGAAGCCATTGATTCAGGAAATTGTACGCGAGCCAACTGCTGGTGGCGTGATTTTTCGCCGTAATAAAAAGGGCGAGGCAGAGTTTTTGCTTTATCAGGACGCTCGCGATCGCTGGACAATTCCGAAAGGGCACATTGAACCAGGTGAAACGGCTCAAGTGACGGCTCGTAGGGAAATCGGCGAGGAAACTGGGCTGAAGAAAATTGAACTTCACGGCTGGCTGGGCAAGGTGAATTTTCGTTATCGTCGAATCGATAAATTGGTATTGATGACAACGCAAGTTTATCTAGTTAAGGCACTGGATCCTAATGAGAAACTCCAAAAGGAAGAGTGGATGAATGGTCTTAAATGGTTTAGTTTTCATGAGGCACTGGATGAAGTTGAATATGAAGATATTGGCAAGCTGATTCTTTTGGCGATGAAACGAATTAGACAGGAGAATTTATAAATGAACGGAATGAACACTGCGCCATATCAAGATTTTGCGCGCGAAAAATTAGGTTTTGAATTTACGAATTTGGATTTGCTGATTACAGCTTTGACTCACCGTAGTTATGTGAATGAGCATCGAAAATCTGTTCATCATCACAATGAGCGCTTGGAATTCTTAGGTGATGCGGTTTTGGAATTGGCGGTAACGGAATATTTGTTTACGCATTTTTCTGAGCCAGAGGGAATTTTGACTGCTTGGCGGGCAGCTTTGGTGCGAACGGAAAGTATTGGTGACGCTGGTGATAAGTTGGGTTATGGTCCGCTGATCCGTATGTCAAAGGGCGAGAAGAACGGCTCGGAGCGAGCGCATTTACAGATTTTAGCTAATGTGTTTGAGGCGGTAATCGGCGCGATTTATTTGGAGCGTGGCTTTGATGATGCTCGCGATTTTATTCACAAGCATATAATTGTTAAGCTGGATGGAATTTTGGAGTCGGGCAGTTGGCGTGATCCGAAGTCATATTTGCAGGAGATTTCTCAGCGAGTTGACAATCAAACGCCGGTATATAAAGTCCTGAGCGAAGAAGGTCCAGATCACGATAAAGTCTTTACTCTTGGGGTTTTTGTTGGCGATAATATGATGGGGCGAGGCATTGGTCCGTCAAAGCAGGTCGCCCAACAGCAGGCTGCTCGCGCCGCAATTGCTAAATATAAAGAATCTGGCGAGAAATAATTAAAGTTTGCACGGCGTAAACTGCTCGTGTATAATGAAAATACAGTTTAATTCCAGGAGGAGGGGCAGAATGTCAACAATAGATCAGCAGTTTGTAGAATATACTGTAAAGGCGTTGGTTGGACATCCAGAAGACGTTGTAGTAGACCGAACGATTGATGAAAAGGGCGTTTTACTAACATTGACAGTTAATCCAGCAGATTTGGGTCGAGTTATTGGTAAGCGCGGCAGCACGGCACAGAGTTTGCGTACGCTTCTGCGAGCTTTGGGCGCAAAGAATGACGCTCGATATAACCTGAAGATCGTTAACAATGATGGTTTTTCTGGCGCACGTGAAGAAAATGATTATAATGGTAATGCTTCTGTGGATAACTCAACAGATGAAACTGTGGAAAATGGATCATCTTACGCAGAAAACACCAGAAAAGAGCTTGCAGAACTCGACGATCTTGATATATAATTAAAACCAGTTCAAGCACAGACATTATGCGAGAACAGCTCTATGCGAGACAATGGGTAACCATTGAGAGCCTTATTTGTGCTAAAAAACCGTCCTTACTGGGGCGGTTTTTTGGTGGGGAATATGACTGTTTTATTGCCATCGCGCTGCAGTTTCGCCAAGTTTTCTTTCTGTCGATTTTGATTCTGTTGATTCCGTCTCTGTGCTTTTTGGCTCATCTTCCTTCAGTGCTTGAGTATTCTTCCATTGATTTTAGGAATTCTGAGATTCTGGTCAGTTTGTCTTTATCTTCTTCCATCTCCTCTATCCAGTTAATCATTTCTAAGATTTCATCTCGTTTATCATCTTCCAGTAGTTCTAAATAGAGGGTTAATAGCTCCGAATAGATACCTAATAATTTCGAATCACTGAGATGAATACAACTCGCGGCTGTTTCTTGCAAGCGTTTATAAAAAAATCACTACTCCTAAGTGATTTTTTCTTGATCGTTCAGAGGGCGTCCGTGGATAGCTTCTTCTGCTTTGATCATATATTCAGCGATAGGATTTTTCTTCATTGCGCTCATGCATGAGTACAATAGTCCATAGGTGTTCTATGCGTTTCTTTCTAAGATATTTTATTACTTCTGTATAATATTTCCTGACTTCCTCGTCTGGTCTATCATAAAGATTCTGTCCGAAGTCCCAAAGGCATATAATACGCATTTTCTCTACGTCATCAGTGTCGTATTCAGGACCAATCGGCTGGGATATAATACTTCCTAATGTTCTTCCTGCTGACACTTCAAGAGCTTTTTCCGGTCTCTGGATCATGTGTTACTGTATAACCAAGTGAATTTATTGATTTCAGGACTGTAGCTCCTTGTCTTCTTAATTCACGGAGTCTCGCTTGCTGTCTTTCTTCCGGTTTACATCTTGGGTTGTTGTAACCATAATCCATCATTACTTTACCTCCTTATAAGTTTCCCCATATTAGATTGTATAATATATTGGCATAATAAATTAAATAGGTCAAGCAATAAACATCAAATGTATATTATGTATGAACAGTTATGTTAATCATTGAGAGCCTTATTTGTGCTAAAAAACCGTCCTTAGTGGGGCGGTTTTTTGGTGGGGAATAATTTCTGTAAAAAGACATGAAAATAGCCCGCCAAGAGCTTCAGCCGAGGCTTAAGCCTCAAGGCGAGCTATTCTCAGCGGGCGTTAGCCCTCCTTGATTGGTCGGGCAACCCAACCGTGAACGTCCTTCAAGGGGTAGGGGAGAAAGAACGGGTCGGTCCAGGGGAATTCCTGGACCAGATACAGAAAGAGGTCTTCGTAGACCTTTTGGCTGGTGACATGGATAATCTCATGTCCCCGGTAGTGCCGGAGTAACTCGTTCACTCCGTCACTAAACATCCAGGAGAACGTCCTTAGCACCGAGGTAAGATCGAACTCAGACCCGGAGACACATTCTCTGTAGACGCCTTCAGCGGCTCCCTCATCATTCCCCTGGTGGATCAGGGGATAATGTATAACGCTGTTGACGTCGTGTCCCTCGGGAAGGGTAGCGCCAGCACCAACGATGACTCTGATCTTGTCTCCGAAGAAGATTAGTCGCCATTTTCCGGCGTCTTCCTCTCCCTCCCACACGATCTTCTTGATGGAATGGTACTATGCAGAGACGGATGTCGCTGGAGACTCAAGAGGAGATCCGGACTCCGCCAATTGATAGGGGAATCCTGATGTTTACGAGGATTCCATCCTGATCAGCGTGGACATGCGACCTCGGGCTTAGCCCCGAGGTGTTAATGCCGTATTCGACATCTTTGATTGAAAGTTGTTCTTCGGACATACCACTGTCCTTTCTGTGTAGGAACTACTTCTACTCGGTTGAGTAAAAGTTAATATATATATATCATACCTGGACAATCAAGTCAACACTTGGTACACTGTAACAGATGAGAAAATTTCAAGTTATTACGCTTTTTCCGGAAATGATGACGGGAGTTTTTAATAACTCCATGATGTGGAAGGCTCAGAAAGACGGTATCGTAGAGCTTACGACGGTGAATCTGCGGGAGTTTGGTTTGGGTCCTCGTCGTCAGGTTGATGATACTCCTTATGGCGGCGGCGACGGGATGCTTCTTATGGTTGAGCCGTTATGGAAAGCGGTGGAATTTGCAAAATCTCAGGATGAAACAGCGAAAGTGGTACTAATGAGTCCGCGCGGGCAGCGCTGGAAGCAGGCTAAAGCTCAGGAAGAAGCCGATGATGACAGGGGCGTGATATTTATTTGCGGGCGATACGAGGGTGTTGATGAGCGAATTTTAGAACTAGTTGATGAGCAATGGAGTATTGGCGATTTTGTACTGACGGGCGGAGAGCTGGCGGCAATGATGATGATTGATTCTATTGTTAGGTTGATTCCTGGCGTTTTGGGCGGCGAAAAGTCTGCGGAAATTGAAAGTTTTTCAGATGGAGAAACGTTGGAATTTCCACAATATACACGACCTGAGGAGTTTAAAGGTTTACGTGTGCCGGATGTTTTATTGAGCGGACACCACGGAAAAATTGCCGAGTGGCGCGCTGAGCAATCGCGGATATTGACCAATAAAAAAATACCCCCATAGAGACAGGGGTATTTTTAAGTTGTGAGTGGATTTGTCGTAGAGCGAAAAGATACGATTTTGTGGTGTTTATTTTTTGTAACGTTCGCTGATTTAACTTTATGACGTTTTTTTATAAAAAAAGTGCAAGTGCTTTCGTAAAAAAATACAACAAGCTTGAGCTTTTTTTGACGCGCAAGCTATACTGAAATTATGTCTAGAAAAGTGAATAAAATTGTTAAATTGATTACAGGACTATTAATAATGGTGTCATTATTATGTCAATTATTTACGTTTGAGAAGTTTTCTGCGGTCATTACTTCTGCGGGGATTCCGCCATATTTAAGTTTTCCGATTACGATAATATTGGTGGTTGTTGAACTAACGTCGCTGCCGTTTTTAATTGATATGAATATGTCAAAAAGAATCACTCTGACGAGCAGAATGGCTGGTTTTTTGAGTTTGGGGATTATGACAGTAATTAGTTTTTTGGCGTTTGTGAATGGGTATGCGGCGGTGATATTTGGTGCAACGATAAAGAATGTAAATAGTGCGGCTGCGATTTTTCTGGTATTCATGATGTGGATTTTGTTGATTTGCGCAAATTTATCGACGAAAAAAACAGCCAAATAATTGGCTGCTAAATCTCAAACTTGGCTGGGATGGAGGGATTCGAACCCCCGAATGGCGGGACCAGAACCCGCTGCCTTACCACTTGGCGACATCCCAACGGCAAACATAATTGTACTATAGAAAAATGATTTCCGCAAGCGTTTACTGGTCAGCGTTGACGCGATATACTTATAGTATGGATTTGCAATGGATTGTGAAATTAATTGCTGACGGACTAGTGGTGCCGGTCGTACTAATTGGTGCGTACTCGCTGATAAAATTGGTTCCAAATAAAGAGAAGTATCAAGTTTATAGCCAAGTGTTGATGGCCGGTTTGACTGCTTACGTGGCGGCAAAAATCATCGGGTCAATTTATCAGCCAGATCAGATGCGCCCGTTCGAGATTCTGGGTGTATCTGCCGGCGCGTCATTCCTTAATAATCCGGGTTTTCCGTCTGATCACGCTCTATTTACAATGGCAATTACATTGGCTGTATTTTTCGGAGCAAAGAGCTGGCGGCTGGCTGTTGTTTGTTTGGTTATGACAATCTTAATATGTGTCGGTCGGGTTATTGCTCTGGTACATACGCCACTTGACGTTATTGGCGGATTATTGATTGCCTGCGTAGGGATTGTTTGGTATAAACCGATGAATCTCCTGAAAAAGCATAATATTTAAGCGTATACATTTGCAATATTGACAAGTTTACGTTACAATTTACGTATGAAATTATTGTCAGCTATTTTCCGTGAAGAAATATCAGATTACACATATCCATTTTCAAGGCGAGTTTTTCTTGAGGATTTTTGGCGATTTTTAGTTGCTAGCGGCGTAGCTATCTGGTTGCTGGCGCTTGCGTTTGATAAATTTATGATTACACCCGTATTTTTGCGCGAACGCTGAGCATATTTCTATTTGTGCAAATAGCACGAGCATTGCATCTTACGTCGCGCTGGTTTTGGCGGGAATTATGTTGGTGCCGGTGTTGGCGGTATTTGGCATTAAGCGACCACTGTTGGTAGTAATCGCGGCAACCGTGTCATTGTGAGGGTGCTACATTATGGGCTGGCGGATCTTGGATTTTGTCATTGCTATGGGTGGTTTTGGCGACAGTTTTGGTATATTTATCGTTAATCTGGTTGAATAGAATTCGTGGCAATGGCGCAGCAATTTTATTTATGACTTTATTTGCGATCTTAGCACGAGTTGTCTTAGCATTATAATCACTGTACACTAAGTGTATGGAAATCATTATCATTATTCTCTTAATTGTTATTACTATTGGTTTGGGTGCGACTTTATTTGTCTTGCAATCAAAAATCAGCGAGCTAAAAAATCAATCATCCGTCGAGCTAATTAAAACCGATGTCGTGGAATTAGGGCGGACTATTGCGAAACTGAATGAATCCGTTAGCGATAAGTTGGAGCGAAGTAACGCGCAAGTTCAGACTTCCGTGCAGAAACAATTGTCAGAGAGCGCGAAGTTGGTGGCTGATGTGACGCAACGATTGGCAAAATTGGATGAGACCAATAAGCGTGTGGTTGATGTGGCGACTGATCTGAAGACTCTGCAGAACGTGTTGCAAAACCCGAAGCAGCGCGGCGTGTTCGGCGAGTTTTATCTGGAGAGTGTGCTGGATAATGTTTTGCCAGCCAAGCAATATCAAATGCAATATCGCTTCAAGGACGGCGAAATTGTCGACGCGGTTATTTTTCTGGACAAGGGGCAGATATTGCCGGTGGACAGTAAGTTTTCTTTGGAGAATTACAATCGCATGATTAACGCCGAGACAAAATCTGAGCGTGAAATGTGGCTGAATAAGGTGAAGGCTGACCTTAAAGGGGCGAATTGACGAAACTAGCAAATACATTCGTCCGCGCGAAAACACCATGGACTTTGCTTTTTATGTTTTATTCCTAGCGAATCTTTGTATTACGATCTTCTGATTAATAATGTCGGTCAGGGCGGTTCGAGTCGCGATTTGATTGAATATGCGTTCCGAGATAAGCGAGTGATTATTGTTAGTCCGACTAGTTTTCTGGCGTATCTGCAGACTGTTCTTCAGGGGCTTCGTAGTTTGCAGATTGAAGAGCAGGTCAAAAGACATTCAAGTTCGAGTTGGGCAATTGGGCGCTCATATTAAAAAGTTTGACGAGCTGATGACGAAAATGGGCAAAAGCCTTAGTACGACTGTTGGTCACTATAACAATACGTACAAGGAATTGGGAAAAATTGATAAGGACGTTGTGCGAATTTCTGGTGGCGATAATCAAGCTCAGCCGGAGCTGATTGATCGACCAACTCAAGAAGATTGACATAAAAAATACCCCGCCGATTAAGCGGGATATTTTATTGTGAAGTTATAATCTATTCTTCGTCTTTGTTTCGGTAATTGACGAGTAGAAATAGGTTGCCGCCTAATGCTGCGCCGATTAGGGTAGCGGCAATTACTTCCAGACTAAAGCGTGAATAGCTTTTTTCGCCTTCAGCTGGCAATACTCCGTTGCTACGTAGTTGAGAGTCGGTTTTCTCTGTAACGGCCAAAGAAACTGCCGGGTTCAAAGTTGCGCCTGAGATGTAGATTTCGCGTGGGTAAGTGCGGCCGTTTTTCTCAGTTTGGGCAGTACTTTGCTCTTTTTGGATTTTTGCAATAGCAGTACTTTTAATGTACGAAGAGATTGATCCAGATACGACAAGACCAATCATCAATGCCAAGCCAATTCCAAAAGCTTGACCAGCTGCTTTGATTTCTTTGCGCTGCAAAACTGCGGCGATGCCAAATACAAATACAGCGGTGCCGACTAATTCCATCGCAAAGATGTTCCAAGAGAACGCGGTGAATTGGTCGAAGCTTAGGGCAAATCCGCCGTTTGTTAGTGAGCCAACAAGCACGATAGCTGCCATTGCACCGAGGAATTGAGCTCCCCAGTAAAATGGAACAAGTATGGTCTTTAGCTTACGCATTGTCCATAGGCCAAATGTGACAGCTGGGTTTACGTGTGCGCCAGAAATGTTGCCGATAATTGCAACGATAAACATCAATGCAAAACCGACATACATCGATGACAAAATATCTGATGCAAATAATGCGGCAAGTGTCAAAATGAACGTGCCGATAACTTCCGCAATAACGATGTTAATTAAGTTGTTTGGTAATTTAGAATCTAGTTTGACACGCTTGCTTTTAGCGGTAGATTCAGCAACGACGCGCTTGACGGTCGTTTTGGTTTCAGTCTTAGCGGCAGCGGTTTTCTTTTCTGCGGCTTTAACTGGGGCTTTCTTTGAAGTTTTCTTCGTAGCCATATTCCCTCCTTAAAGTAATATCACGACTATTATAACATAATTTGCTATACTGTAGTTATGGGATTATTTGTAAATCAACAGGATCAGCGCAGTGAATTGCAAGAGCGAATTGCGGCGGAATTAAGAGAGAAGGCGAAGGCTTCGAGTTTGCAAGAAAAGGCAACTATGGACGGCGTCGACGACATAAGATATTTGGAAGGCACGAAACAGACGACGACTTTGGCGTGGGCGTGGATTTTAATTGCTATTATGGCTGGTGCGGTGATTGTAATGTTTTTAATGCAAGGACGATAAAATGGTTGACTTAGACGAATTGAGAAGAGAAATAGTTTTGGCGGTTTCGCAATCTAAATCCCCGCGTGAGTTTTTACGTGATCGACGACTTAGGGAATTGTATGATCAAATCAAGTCATTACCGCCAGTTGAGCGTGGTCCGTTTGGTAAGCAGATTAACGAGTTGAAGCAGGCGATTGAACAGGCTATTGATGTGCGACTGGAAGAGCTGGAAAAAGTTGACTTGAAACCGATTGACGTTACGGCGCCGATGGATGTGAATTCGTCCAAGCCTGAACTTTTGCCGAGCGAACAAGGCACGATTCATCCGCTGAGCGCTGAAATTGAGCGCATTTCTGAAATTTTTTTAATCGCATGGGTTTTGTCACGGAAGAGTCCAGAGAGATTGACGATCAATTCCATATGTTTGAAAGTCTGAACTTTCCAAAAGGTCATCCAGCGCGCGACGATTACGACACGTTTATGACCGAGGAAACTGATTCTAATGGCGATCGTTTGATTGCTCCAGCGCATACGTCGACTATGCAAAATCGCGTGTTGATGAAATATCGCGACAATTTGGAAAAAGGCGAGGCTATTGCCGCTATCGTTCCTGATCGTGTTTTCCGCAACGAAGATTTGGATGCGCGCCACGAGCATACGTTTTATCAAGTCGAAGGCGTGTACGTTTCGCGTCGGGTTAATGTTGGCAATTTAATCGCCACGCTGCAAGAATTTTTGCAGGAATATTACGGCAAGAAACTTGACGTTCGCGTTAATCCATTTTACTTTCCGTTCACCGAGCCGAGCTTTGAGTTTGCGTTAAGTTGTCCGTTTTGTGAAGGAAAAAATCCTGAATGTAAAGTTTGTTCTGGTGAGGGTTGGATTGAGCTATTGGGCTGCGGAATGATTCATCCGAATGTCCTTCGAGCGGCACAAATTGACCCGAATGAATATACGGGATTTGCTTTTGGTTGCGGAATCGACCGCTTGGTTATGATGAAGTATGGAATCGAAGACGTCCGTCATTTTGAAAGTGGCAAATTGGACTTTTTGGAACAATTTTAAGCAATATGAAACTTCGACAGATTAAGGATTTTTTATACAAGAATCGCCTTCAGGCGCTATGTATTCTTAATGGTGTCGTTTTGGCTGTGGGCTTGATCGTGGCGATGCTGCTTTCTGATGATGCTCGGTGGACGAACTGGAGCTTGAGTAGATTGGGCGAAACTACCTCGAATCGTTTGTCCGCATTTTCGTTCAATTCGGGAGTGTTTTTATCTGGTTTGATTATGGCGACGATTGGGTTTTTTATGAATCGTGGTTATCTTAAGCTTGGTCAAATTCGCTCTGCCCAAATATCTGGATGGATACTTTCATTGTTCGCGATTTGTATGATGGGAGTGGCGCTTTGCCCGAACGATACGATGCACGCGGCGCATTTTGTTTTCTCGCGCGGCATCGTGATATTGATGGTGCTTTTGATGTTTCTTTTGCCGTCGAGTTTGAGCTATTTAACTCATCGTGAGCGAATCTCATCTTTCAGTTTTTCCGATTTTTTGCGGCAATTATAGCGGCACAAGGTTACGCGATGGGCAAGTTTTTGGTTTGTGATAGTAGAAGTTTTTATTGGGGATTTTTGCGACGATGTGGCTAGTTCTGATTTGTCGTAGAATGGAACTTAAATTGTCCGACCTGAAAACTTCATAAAATGCTATAATTACTTCAAAAGGAGTAATTATGAATCACACAATTTTTGACGACATCGTATCTGGAAAAATGAAATCTTGGAAAATTTGGGAAGACGAGAAGTTCTTGGCATTTTTTTAACACCGTTTCCGAACACACCAGGTTTTACTGTGGTGATTCCGAAGCAGAATCCGGGCGATTACGTATTTTCTTTGGACGATAATTTATATTCTGAAATGATGCTGGCGGTGAAAAAAGTTGCTGGTATTTTGGAAAAAGCATTTGACACGCCGCGAGTGGCGCTGATTTTTGAAGGTACGGGCGTGGCGCATGTGCATGCCAAATTGATGCCGCTTCATGGTGATTTGGCAAAGGGAATTGGTTCGCCAGTGTCACACGAGCAAGCGTTTTATGAGGAATATCCTGGCTGGCTAACCACGGCTGACGGTCCGAAAATGGACGACGCTCAATTGGATGAAATTCAGGCGCGAATTTTGGCTGTGCAAGGTAAATAGGATAGCTAGTTCGCCTCTAATTTTACGTCTTTTCCTTCATACATGTTCAGATAGAACGGATATAGTTTGTCGGCGTGCTTTTTAACCTCGTCTTGGTTTAAGGCTACAATGTCGTGACCGATGCCAAATGAGGCCGGAATTGAATAATATTGGAATTTGGCGCCAGAAGCTGCAGCCATTTGCTTAGGTATATTAACTGCGAGATTTTTATCAATTGCGGTGTCGTTTTCGCTCGTTACAACCCCGACATATTTTAGCCCTGGAGCTTTTAGGTCGGATTTATAGTTCTTAGTGATTATTATATATTTTTCCAAGAGCACGATATGACAAATTGCTACCCGTGAACGAATCTGGAAGAATATTACGTCCGTAAAGATTTTGTAAAAGCGGAATTTTTCCAGGAAGGAGTTTCTGACGCTGAAGGCTGATAAAAAGGTGATAGAAGTAGCGCTCGTGATATGGTTTGGCTGTTGTATTGCGTAATCCAAGTCGCCATATTTGCGCCGCCAGAAAGTCCGACGACTCCCGCTTCATCGCCCAAACCGCTAATTATGCTAGTGCTGGAATTCATAAATTGTGCCATTGCTGGAATGGTAATTTCTCCGTGTCGTTTGTTATCTGTCAGACCGTGGCTGGGGACGCGGGGAATGTAGACGTTATAGCCGGCATTGAAAAAGGTGTCGCTCAAGTCTGCGAATTGCTGTGGGCATGCGCTTACGCCATGAATCATCATGACGGCTTTGGTGGTTTTTTTGCCGTGGGTTTTAATAATAGATCGACATTCTGGTCTAACGTCGGTATTTGAAGTGTCTTCGCTAACAGTACGATTTGCAGCGGCGATGGCGTCGTTGTAGCTCAATTTTTCAGAGCTTGAAGATTGCAATTGCTTGGATGTTGCTGGCCAAAAGAAAGCTGCGGCGGCTAATAAGGCGGTTATAATGACAATTGAACAGACTACCCAAATAGTAATTTTTATGATGCGATTTTTCCGTGAAGTATTCATGGATGTATTATATTGATTATGCATGGAATTGTGAAGTTGATACACGTATATTATACGCAACAAAATCCAAATGTTTCTCTTTTTGTAGAAGATGAGATAGTCTTGTGGATTAGTGTCGAGCAATTCCTCCGTCAGCACGGTTTTACTGTGGTGACGACTATGCGGCGGCTGAAAAAAACGTGCGGCATGACTTTCACGGTTAATACAGAGCTGACGACCACTAGTGTCAACCGCGACATGATGCGCCACGTCATCTCGAACCTGGTGCTAAACGCAGTACGTCACGGCGATGCGGGGTGTGATAAAAATTACCTGCAGCCAGCATGAGCTATCCGTCGAAAACGTCTGTAAATCACTGACTAAACAACAATTCCAGCATGTTTTCAACCCGTTTTATCGGAGCAGTGCCGCCACAAAGCAACATGCCGACAGCAGTAGCATCGGCCTCTACATGGTGAAAATGCTGCTCGACGCTAAAGGTCTAGATTATGACTTTGCGCTACGCAGACAGGATGTGTGGTTTGTGGTAAGATTTGAGTAGGAAGATATAGTAGACAGAGAGCTAGAGAAAAATACAATAACCATGTCTCAAGAGAAAGGGTAGTGGGTTAAACATATGAATGACCAAATTCGTTCACAAGCCATAGCAATTTTCGTAAATAATGGTTTTGTACTCGACCTTAATGATAAAGATTTTCAAGAGTTGACTATGTCCAGTATCGGGGAATCTGTAAAAGATAGATATAATGCAGATCCTGAACAAAAAGTGAGCAAGGGTAGGGCTCTTAAACAGTTCTTAGTTGATGAACCTGAAAAAGGCTTAACCTTAACAAGAGATCTTCTTAAGCACTATTGGCAACTACCTAAAGACTCTTCTTATAGGAATGATGAAAAAGATAGGTGGGCTAGGAAGCTAGAAGCTGATATTCCGGGAATATCGCCAAATGATAGAACTCTAGAAATTATTATGGCGGATACGGTTAAGCATTTTGATGATGAATATATTTCTGAAGAAATAAGGTCAATGCAGGAGAGTGTTGAAAAAAATCACCAAATGACGCTATTGACAAGGCTAAAAATTTAGTGGAAAGTTGTTTTAAGTTTATCTTGAACGAATGCGGTATTAGCTATAGTAATAGTGATGGCCTAGGAGATCTTCAGAAAAAGGTTTTCACAAGATTAAATATAGACGCAAATACTAATGATGCAGCAAAAAGCAGATAAGAATGTAAAAACAATCTTAAGTAGTCTAAATCAGATCATAAAAGGCATAGCTGAGATTAGAAATAAGCATGGAAATGGCCACGGTAAAAGCGCTGGGGCTGTTCAACTGCCTCCAAGATACGCAGGGCTTGTTGTAAGTTCTTCGGTGGCTGTCGTAAATTTTGTTTGGGACACGTATAAAGATAGGAAAGATAGGGTTCAATAGAGCGTTTTAATCTGACTAGTTATATGCGGTTATAAAAACAACAGTAATCGACGGGATAAAATTTATGTCAATTGAGGAGGTTTGCAGATGGAAAGCGCTACTTGATAGGAGTAAGGACCAAGCGGACATTCTGTTAATTGACAAGTATCTAGAGAGTTGCGGTAAAACATAGTAATTTCCCGCCCGTCCATGCTAAAATAAAGATCATAATTGACATCCGCACGATATTATAAACAAGGGGATGCTTATAATCTGAAAGAGGTGACTTTTATTAAATCCATCATCTGTAAAGACGTCTTCGGTAATCAATACATCGTTCCCGTTGACGAATTAAATATTCGCGTCGGTGTGTACGCGGTGATTATTGAGGATAATAAGATTCTTTTGACTAGGCAATGGGATGGTTATAGCTTGATTGGTGGCGGTGTCGAAAAGGGCGAAACAATCGAGGAATCAATTGTTCGTGAAGTTAAGGAGGAAACTGGACTGACTATCACACCAGATAAAATCATTCACCAAGCAACTACTTTCTTCAAGCGCAACGCTGAGTCGCCAGCCAATCAGTCAATCCAACTGTATTTTACCCACAGTCAGCTGCACGGACAAATCAATAATGACAATATAACCGATAGTGAGAAGACTTATACTAACAGCACGCCAGAATGGGTTGATCTGGATAAGATTGACGGCATAAACTTTCGCCACAGCGTGGATCTAAGAACAATTATACAGGCGTATATTTCGCAATCTCGCACCCGCTAATAGTCGAATAATGTTATAAGTTTATCGGTGACATGCCAAACGGCGCTCGAGCTCAGGTCGGATGGATATGGAAAGGCTCTCGCACTGGTCATACAATTATGGCTGAGAAAAGAGCTGGCAAGCTTGTTTTTATTGACCCTTAGACACAATCGATAAAAAACCGTGATGAATTTGTCGCTGATGTAAAAGCTCGACCACGACATATGTTTTGGGCATTTCGAGTTGATGATCGAGAACTAGACAAGGAGATGATAAAATTAATTATGAAAGAGAGTAAACGATGAAAATTAACCAAAAAATAGAGAACTACATTAAAGAGAAATATGGCGACAAGCGTTTTTATCAACTAGGCAGTTACAACGGTCAGGAATGTTATTTGGTGTCGCTCGCTAAAGAGGACGGTTGGATAGCTGATGACTATTATTTATTGTTTGACTCGCTCGGTAATCTGGTGAGAGAGATTTATGCTAGTGGTCAGTTTATCGATGAAGAAACTGAAGAAACTAAGCTAGCGGCAAAAATTGAAGAGTATTTTTTTCTAAATAATTTTTATTTTTTTAAGTCGAATATGATAAAATAGAGCCAGTATATGCGACAGGCGAGTTTGTCGCATTTTCTTTTGGGGCAAATTTCTCTTGGAGTATATCGGGAGAATAATATATCTAATGAAACCACCCAAACCCGTCATCCTCACTGGTGGATAATTATATTCAAGGAGTCTACTATGGCGAGGGTAATTATTTTATAGCCCAGATATATCCAGAAATTAGAGTATGGGAAAATATGTCGGACAAATCAAATCTCGGATAAATGCTTTAAATAATCAATAACATCTATATAATAAGGATCTGCGCCCTCTGGAATATTAGTATCTAATAATTCCGATAACGTCATCCAACGGTATTTTTTATGCTCCCAGCTCAATTTAACAGAAATGTCAGCCTCAGTCTTATCCATGACTATCTCAAAAAGTACATGTCTTGTGTTTTTGTGCTGTCTAACAAATAGCTTTTTTAAGTCATTTGGATATATACATATGCCAGTTTCTTCCTGTACTTCTCGTGCGATCGCCGTCTTAGAAGTCTCTTCCGATTCTGCTTCTCCTCCAGGAAGGTCAAGATGCCCAGGGAAATTAGGGTGCGTATCTCCCCTATAAAGCAGTAGATATTTACCATTTTTATTCTTAATAAGCGCTTTTGATACTATTTTAATCATATTTCGATTACCATCTTAAGTTGCTAACTAAAGGATAAAATATTCACTTAAACGAGCTAGGTTACTTCCATGCCGAACTCACAAACATTCAGTCAACATAAACCTACTAATTCAGCTTTTGTTTGACTGCTGCCAGATAATAGTGACAACAACCATTTGGGTCTGAGACGAAAAATAGTTCTTCTACTTCATCATTTGGACAGATTCTGAGGTGTTGGTCATTGGCATACGGCTTGATAAGATATGTGAATTCAAACTCAAAACCGCCAGATATTTTCTTTACTTGTTGGCTCTCGTCTGTTGGGTCGGGATAGTCAATTGCTACAAGTATGAGCGACTGGCCAGCTGTTGTTTGAAATAGATAATAGACCGCATCTGGATACAGTGTGATGAAAGAAGCAAATTCACGAACATATGTTGCTTCATTAAGTAAAGGAAAAGCTTGAGTGATAAAATCTGGTATTGTGATGCCGATGCTATTTTTCATATTTCAGTAATTAATTGTATCAGTTTAAATATGAGAAGTGGACAGTTTTATGACGTGTATCGTGGTCTACTGGTAAAGAATATGCTGAATGCAAGTTGTGAATCATGAGTTTATTATATCAGCATGGAAGTTAAACTATATCTTATAAGCTTGGTGGTGTGTTTATGCGAAGAGAGGCTTTATTTATCATAATCAAACAAGTTTCCAGCTCCCGCCGCTTCATATAAAGTATCTACCGCTAAGAGCATATTATTCTGAAGTGTTGGCTGGTTGTCAATATTCTTATCATAAAAAAATCCCGCAATGACTCCGGATAGTGTTCGTCGGGTGCGTCGTATAGGAATGTATCCTGCAGTAGTTTCTTCTGTTCGGGTGAAATATCATTAAAAAAACTCTGGATGAAAATCATAAAACCATTCTAGGCGAGTCTGTAATTCTAGATATCTATCGTAGTTCATAGCTATATTATAATTCAGGGAATGATTCCTCTCCGAGTGCGAAGAGGGGCGTCCTTGAGGATTATCTCCCGCTCAAGGATGGCTGTACTTTTGCCCTAGGGACAATTTTTGCCCGTGGTTATTTGTAGTTTTCTAAGGTCGATTACTTGCTGGTAAGATGGTATAATTATGTTAGTATGAAAGTTAGCTTAAATCTTATAAAACAATTGATTAATTTTGAGTTGCCGCCAGTTGATGAGTTGGTGTCGCGTGTCAATCAGCAGCTTGGTGGTGTCGAGGAAGTGATTGACTTGAAGGCCAAATATGGTGGCGCGCGCATTGTGCGGGTTGTTGAGTGCGAAAAGCATCCGAATGCGGATCGTTTGAGCGTGACTAAAATTGACGATGGTGGCGTGGCGGACGTTCCAAGGGATGACAATGGTTACGTGCAAGTGGTTTGCGGTGCGCCGAATGTTCATGCTGATATGTGGGCAATTTGGTTGCCGCCAAAAAGCATCGTCCCAGCAAGTTTTGATGATGCCGAGCCGTTCGTGCTAGATGCGCGACCGCTGCGTGGAATCTTAAGTCAGGGCATGCTGGCGGCGGCTGATGAGCTGGCAATTGGTGCGGATCACGAGGGAATTATTGAGATCAATGAGCGTGATATTCCAGTAGGCGTTACACTTCAGGCTGGCGCGAGTTTTGCGGAAGTGTTTGGGCTGGATGATTACGTGCTGGAAATTGAGAATAAGATGTTTACACACAGGCCGGATTGTTTTGGGCAACTCGGTGTGGCGCGCGAAATTGCTGGCATTTTTCATCAGCAGTTTAATAGTCCTGACTGGTATAATGCTATTCAAGAATTCGCAAATAGCGATGGCTTAGAGCTTGAAGTGTTTAATGAAGCCAATGAGCTTGCGCCTGCATTCTCTGTGATTGCTATAAAAAATGTAGATATCCATTCAAGCCCGTTGTGGCTGCAATGTCAATTAGTCGCAATGGGCGGAAAGCCAATTAACAATATTGTTGACGCAACGAATTATGTGATGTTTATGACGGCGCAGCCGACTCACGCTTATGATTATGACAAGTTGCGCGGGCATAAACTTGGCGTGCGAATGGCGCGCAGTGGCGAGAAGGTTGGTTTGCTTAACGGCAAGGAATATGAATTGACGGCTGATGATATTGTTATCGCTGATGGCGAAGGTGTGATTGGGCTAGCGGGAATTATGGGCGGCGTTGATACGGAAGTTTCGGCTGAAACGAAGAATATTGTCCTTGAATGTGCCAATTTTGATATGTACGCACTACGACGTACGGCTATGCGCCACGGAATTTTCACCGACGCTCTGACTAGGTTTAATAAGGGGCAATCGCCAGCACAAATTGACCCTGTCTTAAAATGGTTAATTGGTATGGTTGGTGGTGAGCAAGCTAGTCCTATGCTATTTAAGAATCATTCTTCATTGCGACAAGTGTTGGTCGATGGCAAGCATTGGCACGGTGGATTGTTGATTCCTAAAAGGTTTGTCGAAGAACGTCTGGGTGTCGACTTTGCCGAGAATGAGATTGCGGCGCTACTAAAGAATGTTGAATTTATCGTTGACGATGGTAATAAATATGGCGAAGCTGGCGTGATGGTTTACAGTCCATTTTGGCGAACAGATATCGAGCTTCCTGAGGATATTGTTGAGGAAGTTGGGCGATTATACGGCTTTGATAGATTGCCGCGTCATTTGCCAGAGCGAAGCATTAAGCCTGCGCTGAAGAATGGGCGTCGTGAATTGAAACAAAAGAATTCGCCAAAGTTTGTCGCGAGCTGGAGCAAACGAAGTTTTGGCATATAGTTTCGTTCATGAGCGAGTTTTGAAAAATTCCGAGCAAGATCCGAGCCGTGCGTATCGCTTGAGTAATGCGCTTAGTCCAGACTTGCAATATTACCGAATTAGCATTTTTGCCGAGTTTGCTAGATAAAGTTCACGCCAATATAAAATCTGGACATGACGAATTTATGCTGTTTGAAATTGGTAAAATTCACGATAAGAAATTAGGATTTAACGATGAGAATTTGCCGATTGAAAAGACTTTCATTGACGGAGTTTATGCGGATAAAAAACCTCAATCTGGCGCGCCGTTTTATAAGGTGCGGAAAACTGCTGAAAGGTTGATGAAAGATTTGAGCATTGAGGTTGATTTTGTGAAGATTGCGGAATCTGACGTTGATGTTCCGGCGCCATTTGATGCGAAACGCAGCGCTTGGATTATGGCGAAGAATGGCGACAATTTGGGAATTGTTGGCGAGCTTGTCCAGTCTGCTCGACGCAACTTCAAATTGCCAGATTACACGGCAGCGTTTTTCTATTGATATTGAAAAATTGCAGGAAAATCTGAGTAAAAATCAGGGCTATAATTACCAGCCGTTAAGTCGTTTCCCATCGACCGCCAGAGATATTTCATTGAAGATGGATTCGAATGTTGATTATGCGAAGGTTTATGCTTGCGCTGAAGAAGTTGCGAAAAAACACGGTGAGTTGCAAATTAGCATAACGCCGATTGCGATATATCAGCCAAAAAATGACGATTCGACAAAAACTGTAACTTTGAATGTAAAGTTTACGAGCGCTGAGCGGACGCTGGAAGATAAGGACATTGCGCCGATTATTGAGGAGATTGCCGCGATGGCTGCGGAAGAATTCGACGCCGCTCAGGTTTAACGTGATTTGTTGCGCTTGATAAAAATTGCTATAATTGAAAGGTAAATAAAGGAGGAATATGGCAACTACAAAAGGCCAGAGAATAGGTATTTGGGTTATTGCCGGCATGATGTTTTTGGGGACTGTTGGCGGATTTGTCGCTATGATGGTAGCGCCTGGAAATGAAGCCAAAGACCAAGCCGCGTTTAAGAAAGCTCAGGATGAATACACCAAGGCTACTGACGAGCGAAAAAAGAAGGTAGAGGCTCAGGCTAATGAATTGAGCCAAAAATATTACGGCAAGTTTTCTGAGTTTAGTTCACGAGTTGGCGCGTTTGAAGCTGGCGACGTGAAAGAGCTTGTTAAAGAAGATTTGGTTGAGGGCGAAGGAGCCGAGGTTAAGGATGATACTAAATTGGCTGTTTATTACATTGGTTGGAACGCTAAGGGTGAGATTTTCGATCAATCAATCGCTGACGGCAAATTGAAAGCTCCGCTCAATATGGATGGCCCGGCAAATACCGCGGTTATTCAGGGTTGGAAAGAGGGCTTGATTGGTATGAAAATTGGCGGTGTGCGCGAACTAACAATCCCAGCCGACAAGGCTTATGGCGACAAAGCTCAGGGCGATAAAAATTCCTGCAAATTCTCCACTTAAGTTCGTGGTGATGGCTATTGAAAAAGCCGGCTGATATTCCAGAGCCAGAGATGCCAGAAGTGATGAAGCAATATTATCGATCGCGAGGTTTTAATGTCTAAAGATGTTATTATTGTTGGCGCTGGTCCAAGCGCATTAACGGCGGCAATTTACTTGTCGCGCGAAGATGTCGACACGACTCTATATGAGCGTGGCGTGGTCGGCGGAATGGCGGCGATTACTGATCAAATTGACAATTATCCTGGATTTGCTGAGGGCGTTACGGGAATGAAATTGGCAGCCGAATTACAACAACAGGCGGAGCGATTTGGTGCGAAAGATTGAGTATGGCGATGTGACAGAATTGAAGCGAGTTGATGGCGAGTTGGAGCTGACAATTGACGGTCAATCTGTCCGCGCGAAGTCAGTTTTTGCTAGCGACTGGCTCGAATCATCGCAAATTAGGCGTTTCGGGCGAAGATGAATTATATGGTCGAGGCGTGCATTACTGTGCGACTTGCGACGGTGCGTTTTATCGTGATAAAAATCTAATCGTTGTCGGTGGCGGAAACTCAGCGGTGCAAGAGGCGATATTTTTGACGCGATACGCTAGCCACATTGATCTGCTAGTTCGCAGTAAGTTGCGCGCCAGTGACATCTTGCAAAAAGATTTGCAGAAGTATGTCGATGATGGAAAAATTACCGTTCACATCGGTGCAACGACTGATGAAATTATTGTCAAGGACGATAAGTTTTACGGCGTTAAATCGACCCAAAACGGCGAGCAGAAAGAATTTACCGCTGACGGATTGTTTGTGTTTATTGGGCTAATTCCGAACACGCAATTCCTGACAAACTCGGACGTTGAGCTGGATTTGGGCGGACACATCATTACTGACGAACATCTGCACACTAATATTCCTGGCGTTTTTGCTTCTGGCGATGTGCGCTCGGGGGCAACTATGCAAATCGCTTCGGCAGTTGGTGAAGGTGCGGTGGCAGCGCTGCAGATTCGTGAATATTTACAAGAAAGCCAGAGAGGAGTAAAAAATGGCAGATTTTAATCAAATTTTAACACCTGGTGATGTCGAAAATGGCATCGTAAATGTAGTTGTTGAGATTCCACAGGGATCAAGTCATAAAATTGAGTGGAATCGTGAGCTTGCAGCGATGCAGTTGGACCGTGTTGAGCCAGCTATTTTTGCAAAGCCAACAAACTACGGTTTCATTCCACAAACTTTGGATGAAGATGGCGACGAATTGGACGCGCTAATTATCACTGACGAACCATTGACGACTGGTATTTTTATGGAAGCAAAAGTTATCGGCGTGTTGGAATTCGTTGATGATAATGAAGTTGACGACAAGGTTATCGTTGTGCCGGCCGACGACCGAAACACTGGCAACGCAATCAACTCACTAGAAGACCTACCTCCACAATTGTTGAAGCAAATTGAGCACCATTTCAATCACTACAAGGATTTGAAGAAGCCTGGCTCAACAGTAGTCAAGGGATTCGGCGACGTAGAAAGAGCAAAGCAAATCATCCGCGAGTCAATTACTCGTTGGAATGAAAAATAAATCGCGTTTGATTATTGATTAAAACCGAGAGACTGGCGAGCGTTACTTGTGTCGGAAGAACGAGGAAACGCCGCCAGTTAATTGTTGTAAGATGCCGTTTGAGCGGGATAATTGTAAGCGCAATTTATCTTTGGCGTGTGGCGTAATTATGACGTCCCGCCAATCTGGTTTTGGACGAGCGGATTTGCTTGTTAAAACTTCAATCGTGTCACCGTGTTGCAATTTGTAATTGAACGGCTTCATTACGCCATTGATCTTAAATCCACTTGCGCGCGCCGCGATGTCGGAGTGAATTCGGTAGGCATAATCCAGGGGAAACGCTCCGCGAGGCAAATCATAAATATCGCCCTTTGGTGAGTACACGAAAATCCTGTCAGAAAACAGTTTCATTCGGAATTTGTTGGAGTCGAATCGCTTCCCTTCGCTAATTAAAGCGGCGGCTTCTTGAAGTTCGCGAATCCATGACAAATCGGCTGGCATAGTTCCGATTTTTCCTTTTTTATAGGCGTCGGTCAATTTTTGCTCATTGTAATGGAAACTAGCCGCTAATCCACGCTCGGCATATTCGTGCATTTCTTTGGTTCGAATCTGAAACTCGACGATTTGCCCACTTGGCGTTTGCACAGTTGTATGCAGGCTTTGATAGCCATTTGGCTTTGGATTGGCAACGTAATCCTTAATCCTCTCGTACATCGGCTGATACATATCGTGTAAAATCCCCAAAACCAAATATCCAGTCGATAAATCATCGACAATTATTCTTAGGGCAATCAAATCATAAATCTTATCAATATCGCCAACTTTGTCCAATTTCTTAAACAAGCTATAAACACTTTTAACGCGCCCGTCCATCTGAAAAACTAGCTTTTCCGCCTTCAGCCGTGCTTCAACTTCGCGGCGAACGTGATCCAGTTTTCGTTGCGATTTTTTCAGTCGACTGTCCATCAAATTTTTGGTTTCCTGGAAAGCTTTCGGCATCAAATATCTAAAAACTCAACTCTTCCAATTGAACGCGAACTCGCCCCATATTCAGACGGTCGACCAGCGGCGCAAAAACCTCGATTGTCTCTCTGGCAATTTTTTTCTGCTTTTCTGGCGTCATAAATTGCAAGGTTCGCATATTGTGCAGGCGGTCGGCTAGCTTGATAATTATCACGCGCACATCTTCGCCCACGGCAATCATCAACTTGGTCAAATTGTCCTTCGTGTGCGGTAAATAACTATCCAAATTTCGCATTCCGGCGCGAGCTTGTGAAACTTTAGTTACGCCATCCACCAGAAACGCCACATCGCGTCCAAATAAACTTTCCAAATCGTCTAAAGTCGCGTCGGTATCTTCAACGGTGTCGTGCAGAACTCCCGCCACAACCGTATCGATGTCCATGCCCCATTCAATTAGAATTCCCGCCACCGCCAATGGGTGATTAATGTATGGTTCGCCACTTTTGCGCTTTTGTCCAGCGTGCTTTTCCGTGGCGTAATCGATTGCGCTCGCTAAAACTAATACTGGCACTTCGTCGTATTTTTGTTCAGCGATTGATAATAACTCTTCGCGCGTCATGTTTATATTATACAACTTTGTAGTATAATTAAGAAAAAGCTAAAGCGAAAATATCTAACAGGGAGGGCGATATGGCTGTAACGAGAATAGCAATTAACGGCTTCGGGCGAATCGGGCGCAATGCGTTTAAGATTGCGAACGAGCGAAGCGACTTGGAAATTGTCGCGATCAATGATTTGACTGACACGAAAACTTTGGCGTATTTGTTGAAGCATGATAGTAATTACGGCGAGTACGGACGTCGAGTTGATTTTACGGAAAACGAACTGATTATTGAGGGCAAGTCGATTAAGGTGCTGGCTGAGAAAGATCCAGAAAATCTGCCGTGGCGAGATTTGAATATTGATGTGGTGATTGAATCGACAGGATTTTTCACCGATAAAGACGGCGCGGGCAAGCACTTAACGGCTGGTGCAAAACGTGTAGTTATCAGTGGTCCGACGAAGTCTGAGGGAGTCGATACGATTGTTCTGGGAACTAACGATGACAAGGTGAAAAACGCGACGCCAATCGTGTCTAATGCTAGTTGTACGACCAATTCTTTGGGCGCAGTTATGGCGATTTTGGATGCGGGTTTGGCGTTGAAAAGTCAATGTTAACGACGGTTCATAGTTATACGGCTAGCCAAAAGCTTCAGGATGCGCCATCCAAGGATCTTAGAGAAGGTCGTAACGCTGCCGAAAACATTGTTCCGACTACGACTGGCGCCGCAATTGCTGTAACTAAAACCTTGCCGCAATTAACCGGAAAATTTGACGGACTTAGTGTGCGCGTACCGACTCCAGTGGTGTCGCTTAGCGACGTGACGGCTCTTCTGCGACGTGACGTGACTGTTGAGCAGGTAAATGACGCGTTCAAAAAAGCCGCCCAGAGTAATTTCTATCAAGGCATTTTGGGTGTTTCTGAGGAGCCTTTGGTGAGCCGTGATTTTATCGGTAATTCATATTCGGGGATTGTTGATCTTCCGTTGACGAAGGTAGTTGGCGGTAATTTGATCAAGGTTATGGTCTGGTATGACAATGAATGGGGCTATTCTAATCGCTTGGTCGAGCTGGTAGCAGATGTTGGATACTATCTTAAACGTAGCGAATAACTACACATAATTTCCTATGAAAATAGCCCGCCGAAAACGTGCTCAAGCTGAAACTGGATAATTCAACCCAGGATACGCGGAAATTGCGTCTCAACTCAGATTGAACCAGTTTTCAGCGAGCTATTTTCGTGCGGGCGTTAACGTTCGCCCTTACCCTCCTTGCTAATGTTAATCCTTCCTGCCCACAGCGGGACAGACAGCAGGGAGATAAGGATCAGAACCTTGACGCTCTGCCAGAACGACAGAGCAGGGACGGATGTGATGCCGGAGCTGTGCAAGTCTCCGGTAAGGAAAGAAACCCCCCAGGCGATCACCGAGATCATGATCGCCCAAAAACGCTATGCTGATGGCGACTGTCGCCGCCAGCATGACGACAAATGAGGTCTTCCTCATTTTTTCACTTCCTTTCAAAGGCGAAGCTCAAAGCTAAAGGGCGACTTCCGCCCCAAGACAAAACTTTGAGCAAAAGTTAATCTATTTATATCATACCATCCGCGAAATGTCAATACTCTTTGTCAAATAGCTACACCCTACCCCTGATAAAATACCTAACTTTCCCTTGCAAAAAACACCGAAAACGCTTATACTAAAATTATGAAAATCTACCTCGGATCTGACCATCGTGGCTTTATGTTGAAGGAAAAAGTTTTTTTGCCTATTTGGTTAAGAACAGCTATGACGTTCAAGACGTCGGCGGTGTAGAATTAAATCCTGATGACGATTTTCCGCAATTCGCGCAGGCGGCGGCGTTAAAGGTTATTGGTGATGATAGCAAAGATCCGCGTGCGATATTAATTTGCGGCGGTGGACAAGGAATGTGTATGGCGGCGAACCGATTCAAAGGAATTCGTGCCAGCGTGATTTGGGATGCTTTCGAGGCAAAGATGACGCGCCAAGATAACGACTCGAATGTTCTGTGTTTGCCAGCGCGAGTTTTGGAAGATAACGAATCGGCGTGGAAGGGAATTGTGGAAACGTGGCTAAACACTCCTTACGCGAACGCCCCGCGATTTAATAGACGTAATGCGCAGTTGGATGAATTGTCATGAGTAATTCTGTAATCGCACCAGCAATTTTGGCAGAAAATGCCGAACAATACAAAGAGCAGGTTAATAAAATAACTGGTCTTGTTGAGCGTGTACATATTGACATTTCTGACGGTGAATTTGCTCCGACGTTGACGGTTGGAATTCCAGAATTATGGGCGCCGGAGGGTTGGATGATTGATATTCATGCGATGGTTAATGATGTTGCTGAATATGTTCCGAAGTTGATTGCCTTAAGACCTCATATGATTATTATTCACGCAGAGGCGACGGGAGATGTGAAGACTGCGCTTATGCAGATTCGTCAAGCTGGAATTATGGCGGGATTAGCGCTACTTAAGCCAACGGTTCCGCGAACGGTTGAGGAACTGATAAAAATAGCAGATCATGTGATGATTTTTAGCGGTGAACTGGGGCGATTTGGCGGCACTGCTAGTTTGATGCAACTAGAAAAAATACGACTTATTAAGGCTATTAATCCTAGTGTTGAAATCGGCTGGGACGGTGGAGTGGCGGTAGATAATGCGTACAGCCTGGTTCAGGGTGGCGTTAACGTTTTGAACGTTGGCGGCGTTATTCAGAAATCGTCAGATCCGCGCACCATTTTCTCCAGATTGCAACAGGAGATTAATAAAACGAGCGTGCTTTAATGAATGTCGACCAAATAGCGAAATTGAAGAGAATATCGCAACAATTACGAAAGTCTGTTATTCGTGAGCTATCCGAAGCTGGCTCGGGTCATTCGGCTGGCTGCTTGGGTTTCGCTGATGTTATGGCGGTTTTGTATTTTCACGCCATGCGACTAGATCCTGAGAATCCTAATTGGGAAGATCAGGATATTTTCGTGATGAGCAATGGTCATTATGCGCCACTTTTTATATGCCACGCTGGCGGAGCGAGATTTTTGACAAAAAGAGCTGGCTAATTTGCGAAAATTTGGCTCCAAGCTTCAAGGTCATCCGGAACGCGGCAGTCTGGCGGGAATTGAAACGACTAGTGGTCCTCTGGGTTGTGGTCTGAGCCAAGCGGCCGGTATGGCGTATTCATTGCAATATTTGGGCGGTAATTCTGAGCGATTCGTTTACTGTAGTTTGGGTGATGGCGAGCTTGACGAAGGGAATATTTGGGAAGCGGCGATGTTTGCGAAAAAATATAATCTGGCGAATTTGATTGCGATTGTTGATAGAAATAATATTCAGATTGGTGGCGATACGGAAAAAGGTGATGCCGCTAGGGATTTTGGTGGACAAATGGCGAAGTTTTGGCTGGGATGCGCAGGAGATTGACGGACATGATCATTTGGCAATAGTTCAGGCGATTGACAAGGTAAAGAATTCTCGACAGCCGAGCGTGATAATCGCGCATACAATTCCTGGTCGTGGCGTTGATTTTATGGAATATGATTACCGTTGGCACGGAAAATCTCCAAACGCTGAGGAGGCGGAGCGGGCGCTTGCTCAATTGAGTGAAGGAGGCGGCAAATGAGTTTCTTAATGGAGGATTGGCGAATTCAGAACTTGCGGCAATTCGCGTTGGTTTTGGCGAAGGCTTGGTGAATGTTGCGAAGAAAAATAATTTGGTGGTAGCGCTGAGTGCGGATTTAATGGAGAGCGTTGGCTTTGGCGGGTTTTATGAGGAAATCGGGAAACCGCGGTCAATTGAAGTTGGCGTGGCGGAGCAGAATTTGGTTACCGTGGCGTCTGGGTTGGCGGCTATGAGAAATATTCCGTTTGCGGCTAGTTATGCGGCGTTTAGTCCGGGTCGCAACTGGGAGCAGATTCGAACGACTATTTGCCTGAACAATCAGCCGGTCAAGCTGGTCGGTTCTCATGCGGGGACTTAATGTCGGTCCAGACGGTGCGACGCATCAAATGCTGGAAGATATCGCGCTGATGCGAAGTTTGCCTAATATGGTAGTTTTGGCGCCCGGTGATGCTAATGAAGCCAAGCTGATCGCGGCGGCAATGGCTGGAGATAAACGCCCGAATTACGTAAGATTGCCAGAGAAAAAAACGCCGTTATTCTTAAATCAATCTACTTTTTGAGATTGGAAAAAGCTATACGTTGAGGCGTGGTAAAAAGATGCTGCCTTGTTTGGAACTGGCGTGATGACTTATCAATTACTGTTGGCAGCGGAAAAGCTCGCGAATGAATATGACATTCAGGCGGAAGTGATTCATTTTCCGACGATTAAGCCGCTGGATGAGGATGCTGTGCTTGACGCGGCTCAAAAATGCCAAGCCGTCATTACGGCGGAAGAAGGGCAGATTGCTGGCGGATTTGGCTCAAGCGTGGCAGAAGTCCTTAGTGAGAATTTGCCTGTGAAGATGAAACGAATTGGTGTTAATGATACATTTGGCGAGGTCGGGTAAGATGTCTGAATTGTGGAAAAAGCACGGTTTGGATGTCGATTCAATTGTTCGTAGTGTTGTCAATTTTCTCCAGTAAAAACCCGCCAGGAGCTACCGCCAAGATCTAATAGACCTCAAAGCGGTAGTCCTCCTGACGGGTATATGCCACCTGTGGTCGTGTCTACGGTCACACTCGTGCTTGTGACCGTGATCGTATTTGTGGTGGCTATGGTTTATTCCACATACGATCACGGGACCATGATGGTCCACAGTATGTACACCACAATTCCAAGCAACCCGTAGGTCGCCCACGCCAGACCAAAAAATACCCACCATATCACGCAAGCTAACCCCACGGATAGCTTGGCTGCGAGGGCGGATGCCTTGACTGTAGGGCTCATTTTTTTCTTCCTTTCTGAGAAGAAAATGCTCAAGACCAAAGGGCTCTTTCGCCCTTAGGGGTAAGCCTTGGGAAAAAGTCATTTTATATTATCACTAATTACGTAAAATGTCAATTCTCTTGGCATAGCGGGCGGTAATTGATATAATTACCATAAGTATTTTAGGGGGCAGTATGGGATTATCGATTTCAGAGATTCGGAAAAACACGACGCGGGGCGCGTCATTTAATGCAGCGGACACGGGCGCAGCGTTTTGCAGTTGGGGCATTTAATATTGACAATCAAGAGACGTTGATTGCAGTGGCGCGGGCGGCACAAAAGCTCCAATCGCCAGTGTTGGTTGAGGTTTCCGACGCCGAAGTGAAGGCTATGGGTCTAGAGAACGTTCGCGATTTGGTGGACAATTATAAGGCTGAGTACGGAATTGAAATGTATTTGAATTTGGATCATGGTCCGACGGTTGAGGGCTGTAAGCGAGCGATTGACGCAGGGTACGAATTTATCCATATTGATATTTCTCAGGCAAATCACGACGCTTCGGATGAGGAAATTATTGCGAAACTCGTGAAGTTGTTGAATATGCCAAGTTTACTGGTGCGCTAGTGGAGTCTGAGCCGCATTATTTTGGCGGTAGCTCAAATGTTCATACGGAAGATATAAATTACGAGGAGATAAAAAAGACTTTCTCTACGCCAGAGGGTGCGCGTGCGTTTGTCGAGGCGACCGGAATTGACACTTTTGCGGCGGCGATTGGCAATTTGCATGGCAAATATCCAGTTCCGAAAGTGTTGGATTTGGATTTGTTGGCTGACATTCGTGAGGTGATTTATTGTCAAATTTCATTGCACGGTGGATCTGGCACGCCGCTGCATTATTTTGAGGACGCTGCGAAAATTGGCGTTTCTAAAATCAATATCAATTCTGATATGCGCTATGCTTTCCGAACGACTCTGGAGAAAACCTTGCGAGAAAATCCAGATGAGTATGCTATCGTTAAATTAATGCCGCCAGTTTATGCTGCTGTACAGGAAGTGGTGGAGTCGAAGATTAAGGCATTTAATTCCGTACGAAAGGCGGTGGTTTAATGGCAAAAATCATCACCGTTGGTGCGGCGATTCAAGACGTATTTTTTAAAGCCAATCGGACGCACTGACGCCAGTTTGCGAAAGTCCAGAACACTGTTTTGCGCGACTGGATTTGGGTGCGAAAGCCGACGTAAATCAGATTCATTTTTCGACTGGTGGCGGTGCTACAAACGCCGCGGTAACGTTTTTCCAGGCAGGGTCATTATGCTAGTTTTATGGGTGCAATCGGTCATGATCCAGCGGGGCGAAGCGGTGATTGCTGATTTGGACAAGGAAAATATTGACACGCATTTGGTGCGATATTCGCCAAAATACAGTACGGGATATTCGGTGTTGCTATTAGCTTCAAATGGCGAGCGGACAATTTTAACATACCGCGGCGCTTCAACACATTATCATGAGGCGGATTTTGATTTGTCTGAAGAGGACGCGGATTGGCTATACGTTTCAACTTTGGCGGGGAATATGCCGATGCTTCATAAATTATTCCAACAAGCCAAGCGTCGCGATATGAAAATCTGCTTTAATCCTGGGAAGAGAGAATTGGCGCAAAAGGATAAATTACTGGGATTATTGTCTGATGTCGATGTTTTAACTCTAAACAAAGAAGAAATGCAGCAATTGGTGTCTGGCGAGGATTTAGAGGCCTTGGTTAGAAGAGGTTTGAGATTAGTTCCGGTCGTTTTGGTGACGGACGGCGTAAACGGCTCAATTGCAAGCGACGGAAAAACTATCGTGCGAGCGCTAATGTATGACGACAGGCCATCAATTGACAGAACTGGTGCTGGAGATGCGTTTGCGTCGGGATTTTTGAGTGAATGGGCGCGAAGTGGCAATTTGAAAAACTCTGTGATTATGGGCAGCGCGAATGCTAGTTCGGTGGTTATGAAAATTGGAGCAAAGGCTGGAATTTTATATGCTGGCACAGTGCTTCATGCTATGCCAATTCAAGAAAGGGAAATATAATGGCGCAAAATTTGGGAAAATTGTTGGGCGGTGACGTGAAAAAGCGTCGAGCATTAACCGAGCTCAGGCAGATGACTAGGGATGACAGTGATGTGCGATTGATTGCGGAAATATTAGCCAGGGCACATTCGATTATTCGATCTCTAGGTCTGGATCCGTCAAACGCTACGGCAGAAGAAATTTATCAATCGCTAATGGCTATTGCTCCGAAAGTGGACAAATGGGCGCCGTTCAAGGCCTCTGAATGGGTGCTTTTGGACGTTGATGGGCAAGTGATTTCGTTTAATCCGATTGACATTATAAATAATTATCACTGCCAGTTGCCTCTGGGAAAGCAGCAAACAACGCATGGCAAGCGAGGCCTGGGGTTTGAGATTACGCGCCGATATAAAAACCACCCGCGCACGTACAATCCAGCCGTAGAGCGAGTGGTTTGTCAGGGTGGAATTTGTTGGATTGAGCCGAAAACTAAGAAATAGCTATCGGTCGCAACAAGTTCGCTGATTTTTAATTAGTCCAACCACTTCCGGAATATCTTCGGTAATTGTGTAGATTTTTTTCATCGCCGTCAGAAATTAACTTATTTGGAAGCATATTTTCGCAAACAAAATCATCCCATTTGCCCCAGAATTTTTATCGAACAGAACAATTGGCACTGGCGCCATTTTCTTAGTTTGTGTCAATGTGATAATCTCACAAATTTCATCCATTGTACCGAATCCGCCAGGGAAACAGACGTACGCGTCAGCCAGAAGTGTCATAACGATTTTTCGTGGTGCGAAGTGAGTGAATGCGAACGAATCTGTCGTGTAGTTGTTCAATGATTGTTCGTGCGGCAAGCGAATGTTGAATCGACTGATTTTTCCGCCAGCTTCCATGGCGCCGCGGTTTTGCTGCTTCCATGATTCCGCCACCACCGCCGGTGATGATTGTGTAGCCTTCTTTTTGCTAGCTGAAACGCTAAATCTTTGGCTTTTTGATAATATTCGTTATCTTCAGTTATCCTAGTGAGCCAAAAAAGTTACGGTTTTATGATATTTTTGGAGAATTTCATAGCCAGCATGAATTTCGTCATCAACTTTTCCTAATCTGAACATCGCAGCCTGAAGTTGCAATTCGCGCGGAATACAAACATTTTTCGGTGTCATCATTATCCTTTTTATTTTATGATTTTAACTTTATTACTATATCATAAAATGCCTATGGTTACAATATGTTGACGGCAAATAATCCATCATATACAATCAAAACACAATCTAAATGGAGGTTTTATGGAAAATAAATCAACGGCTAATAAATGGCTGATCGTGGCGGTGGTTATTATGGGCATAATCATTGTTGCTATGGCGACATGGATAATTGCTGGCGCTGTGTATAAAGACAAGGATTCTAGCGCTTCGGTAAAAAGTAGCCAGACAAAGAAAGATTCATCTGATTCACTGGAAAAAACTCGCGGTGAAGGCGAGGAGCCATCAAATGAGGCAAAGAAAGAGTATAAAGATTTCCGAACCAAAGGTGACGGTACGGGCATTCGTTTAACTTCAGCAAGTGATGTTGATAAATTGGATATTGACAGTTCTTTGAAGAAGTTCTTGAAGTCTAAGGTCGGTCAGCCAATTCCAGAACGTGAAGGTTCTGTGTATGAGCCAATCATTGACCGTGCGTACGGAAAATATGCGGCAGTATATGGCTTGACAAACGCTTATACTATTATCGGACCAAAGAATGGCACTGGTGAAATTGCAATTGTTGCAGGCACACAGCAAGGCGGTATGTCATGTTCAGACTTGAAGTCTGCGTCGGTTCCGAGTCGCTTGGTTGATGGTAAATGTGAAGTTTCTGGCTCGTCTCAAACTTATAATCAAGACTAGTTTTCATAAATATAGTAAAATAGAGAGGTGAATAAATTTCGCCTCTCTTCTTCATATCAGCCCACGGGCGATCAGCCGCGAGCAATTGCTCAGTTAGTCGATGGTTTGGAAAAAGGTCAGCGCGAGCAAACTTTGCTGGGTGTGACTGGTTCAGGGAAGACGTTTACGATGGCGAATATTATCGCTAAGCGCAATGTGCCGACGCTGGTTTTGGCGCACAATAAGACCTTGGCGGCACAACTTTTTTCTGAGTTTAAGGAATTTTTTCCGGATAATGAAGTTCATTATTTTGTTAGCTATTTTGACTACTACCAGCCAGAGGCGTACATCGCTTCAAGCGACACCTACATTGAAAAAGATTCGAAAATCAACGACGAGATTGATCGGCTTAGGCACGCGGCGACTTCTGCACTGCTTACACGCCGTGACGTAATTATCGTGGCGAGCGTGAGTTGTATTTATGGCATTGGTTCGCCAGAAACTTACGCCGATATGGCTATTAAATTGACCGTTGGCGAGCGTCGAGTTCAAGACAAGTTTATCCGCCTATTGACCGACATTCAGTATAAACGCAATGACGTCGATTTTGCGCGCGGAACTTTTCGGGTGCGCGGCGATGTTGTGGATATTTTTCCGGCAGGTCAAGACACTGCGGTTCGCGTGGAATTCTTTGGCGATGAAATTGAGCGGCTGACGAAGATCGACCCTTTGACTGGCGAGATTTTGGGTCGACCAGACCAATTGACAATTTTCCCGTCCAGCCACTATTCGACGCCACGTGAACGAATTGAAAAAGCGATTGTCGGAATTGAGAATGAGTTTAATCAACGACTGAAATGGTTTGAGGATAATGGCAAGTTTTTAGAGGCGCAAAGGCTAAGCCAGCGCACCAAATACGACTTGGAGATGTTGAAGGAAACTGGTTTTGTAAAAGGGATTGAGAATTATTCGCGCTATTTGACCGACCGAGAACCTGGCGAACAGCCTGCGACTTTGATTGATTATTTTCCGGACGATTGGTTGCTTTTGGTTGACGAATCACACTGACACTGCCGCAAGTTCGGGGAATGTACAACGGCGATCGCGCCCGTAAGGAGGTTTTGGTTGAGCATGGCTTTCGTCTTCCGAGCGCATTGGACAATCGCCCACTTCGATTTGACGAGTTCAATCAGCATATTCATCAGGCAATTTATGTTTCCGCCACGCCAGGGAGATTATGAACTTTCTCACTCGCCAAAGCCAGCTGAGCAGCTTATTCGACCGACTGGGTTGCTTGATCCGCCGATTGAAGTTCGACCGACCGACGGGCAAGTCGATGATTTGATGGAGGAAATTCGCCAGACGATTGCAAAAGGTCATCGCGTGTTGGTGACGACATTAACCAAGCGAATGGCGGAGGACTTGAGCGCTTATTTGACGGAAAACGGCGTGAAGACGGCGTATTTGCATAGCGAAATTGATACGCTGGAACGTGGCGATATTCTGAAAGATTTGCGACTTGGAACGTATGACGTGCTGGTCGGAATTAATCTATTGCGTGAAGGTCTGGACCTTCCGGAGGTCAGTTTGGTAGCAATTATGGACGCCGATAAGGAAGGTTTCTTGCGTAGTGAGCAGGCGCTAATTCAGACGATTGGGCGAGCGGCGCGGCACGTTGATGGGCGAGTTATTATGTATGGCGACAATGTGACGGATAGTATGCGTCGAGCAATTGATGAAACGAATCGACGTCGAGCGATCCAGCAAAAATATAACGAAGAGCATAATATTACGCCGCAAACTATTCAGAAGAAAATTGACGACGGTTTGCGCTCGATTATTCCGCAGAAAGAATCTGATAAAAAGCCAAAGCTTAACCTGAAGAAAAATTCCAAAAGACGAATATCCGGCTTTGATTAAAGATCTGACGGCGCAAATGGAGCTACATAGTGCTAATTTGGAATTTGAAAAAGCGGCGGAACTGCGTGATTTAATTGCAGAAATTCGCCATACGATGTAGAATAAAAAAATATTATTAGATTAGGAGGGATTATGGCAACAAAAGAACAACCACAGCCAACAAACGTCGCGCAACCAGAAATGCCGATGCAACCGAATGCTTACCAAGCATATCCACAATACGCATATGAAGACCCAAATAAGGGCAAGGCAAAGATGCTAACTTTGGAATACGCTTTAGCAATGAGCTCGGCAATTATTTCGATCATGTTGCTGATTGACATCATAACCAAGGTGTTTGGTTTGTGGACGAATTCAACATCAATGTTATTAAGAAGTGTTGGCGGATTTTTCGCCCCATCGATGGTAACTCAGGGAACGGGAATTATTGCAGCGTCAGTGTTTGCTGTACTTTTGGCTGTATTGTCACTAGTTCTATTCTCGCGTATCAAAAAGCTGTTCCGGAGCGTAGAAGGCTACACAAAGCGAACAGCTTACAAATTAGTAACTACGGCGGTTTGGCGGTTTTGATTATTCCAGCTGTTGACTTGGTTGCTCGATTGGTAAGCATTTTGATCAACTCATTGCTATTTATCGGCGTTGGCGACGGCGGTGAATTCTATAAGAGTTTGTGCTTGGGTGAATTCTTGCCATACGCATTAGCTCTTGCGATTGTTGCTACTAGCGCCTACTTCATTTGCCAAATTGTCAAAAGGACGCAACATGTCAAAGGCTTTGTCTTTGATGTTGATTGTGGCTTCTTCTGTCGTACTATTGACTGGCGCTATCACAATCGCCGTTAAAGCACACGACACGGGTAGCTCAGTAAAGACTGTTCCATCAGATTACAGTCGCTACAAGAGCTACCAAGATTACTCAATGTAATAAAACTTGGAAAAATAAAGTCGCTCACTTTGATGGGCGGCTTTTTTAGTGGTATAATATTGATATGATAACTATTTCTACCAGCGATATTCAGCACTTGGCGAGTTTGAGTAGTCTGGCATTGACTGATGACGAAACCGACGGACTGCGCCAAGATTTGGAAAAATATAATTGGCTATATTGAGCAGTTGGAGCGAGCTTGATGTGTCGGGCGTTGAGCCGACTTATCAAGATTACAGGGGCTGAGCAATGTTTGGCGCGAAGATGAAGTTCAGGCAGGAATTCCTGTTGAGAAATTGCTCGATTTGGCGCCAGAAAAACAGAATAATCAAGTGAAAGTTCCGCAGGTATTGTAATGAGTAAGATTAGTGATTTTATCGGCAAAGAGCGCGGTCGAGAACGTAAAAGAAGCATTGCGACGAGCGCGTGAAATTGAGGAGTATAATGCACTGCTTAGCTTGACGGAAGAGCGTGCACTGGAGCGAGCAGAAAAAGTTGATGCTGGCGAGATTTCTGGGCGATTGGCGGGCGTGCCATTTGTTGTGAAGGATAATTTTTTTGGCGTTTGGTGCGCCAACGACTGCCGCTTCAAAAATGTTAGAAAACTTTAATGCGCCATTACAGGCGACGGCTGTTGAAAAATTGGAAGCGGAAGGTGCGATTTGCATCGGTAAGACCAACTTGGATGCTTTTGCGCACGGTGGTTCGACGGAAAACTCGGCATTTGGCCCAACGAAGAATGCTGCAGATGAAACGCGAGTTGCTGGTGGATCATCTGGTGGATCGGCAGTAGTTACAGCGCTTGACGTGGTTCCGTTTGCGCTTGGTACAGATACTGGTGGTTCGATTCGTCAGCCAGCCAGCTTTAACGGGTGGTTGGAATTAAGCCGACTTACGGAGCGGTTAGTCGTTATGGCGTAGTGGCGATGGCGTCAAGTACGGACACAATTGGCTGTTTTGCTACGAATGCAGAAGACATTGATTTGGTGATGGAAATTATGGCTGGTCGCGATGATAAAGATATGACGACTTTGCCTGATTTTTGGAATAACCATCAGAATTTGCAAAAGAAAAATAGGTCTAGTCAAGCAGTGTATGACCGATGACGTGGACGCGGAAGTTCGCCAAAAAACGCTTGATTATGCGGAGAAATTGAAGCAACTTGGATACGAAATTGAAGAAGTAGATTTGAGTATGATGCAACATTCGCTGGCGATGTATTACATAATTGTGCCGGCGGAATTATCCTCGAATTTGGCGCGATATGACGGCGTACGATACGGTCATCGAGCAGCGGAAGTAAAAACTTTGGCGGAACTTTACGGTCGCAGTCGAAATAGAAGGTTTCATGACTGAAAATAAGCGACGAATTATGATAGGAAGTTTCGTATTGTCAAGCGGATTTTTCGACGCTTACTATATGCAGTACAAAAAGCCAGGACGTTGTTGATTGACGAATTTAAGAAGTTATTTACCGAATATGACGCGCTATTGATGCCGGTTGCGCCGACTCCTGCGTTTAAGATTGGGGAAAATGCTAGCGATCCGATAAAAATGTATTTGGCGGACATTATGACTGTGCCGGCAAGTTTGGCTGGGCTTCCTGCGGTTGCTGCGCCGGCTGGAAATAGCGATGAAGGTCTGCCAATTGGCGTGCAGCTTATTGGCGATTACAAGTCGGATAAGAACTTGCTGAAGCTAGTTTCGGAAGTGGAGAAGATTTGATGGACGGATTGATGGTCGCGATAGTTGTTGCGGCGTTGATTATCGGCGCCTTGCTGATGATTTTCATTCAATTGACTTCTCGTGGTCGCGGTCAAATTGACAAGGAAATGTATCAGAGGGTTTGGCGGCAAAATTTTGCGCAATGTCGAAACCAGAAAATCGGAAAGTATGCAAATGGCGATAATGAAGGCAGACAAGTTGCTGGATAAAGCTATGCGCGACTGCGGCGTGGCTGGCGAAAACGATGGGCGAACGTATGAAATCTCGCAAGGGATATTGGAGCGATGAAAATGGGCTTTGGGCGCATAAATTGCGCAATCAAATTGCCCACGAAAACTAGCGTAACGGTAACGGCGCAGAGTTTTTCGTCGAGCTATGGCGAGTTTTGAACAGGCATTAAAAAGATTTGGGAGCATTATAATGAGTGTATATGACGATTATGAAATGACAATTGGTATCGAATGTCACGTTCAGCTGGCGACGAAAACCAAGCTATTTAGCCCGGCCGATAATGATGCTCGCGATGCTGAGCCGAATAGCAAGACGCATCAGATTGACTTTGGCTTGCCGGGATGTTGCCAGTTTTGAACAAGCACGCTGTTGAGTTGGCGGTTCGCGCTGGAAAAGCTTTGAATTCGCCAATTGCGCACGTTAGCCGATTTGATCGAAAGCATTATTTTTATCCAGATTTGCCAAAGGGCTATCAGACTTCGCAGATGTATAATCCGATTATTTTGGCTGGATATGTCGATGCGCCGCTGGAAGATGGTTCTTTGAAGCGTGTGCGAATTGACCATGCCCACATGGAGGAAGATGCTGGTAAATTGACGCATCATGATGGCTATTCGTTGGTTGACCTTAACCGCGCTGGCACGCCATTGATTGAGATTGTTTCTGAGCCAGATATGCATTCGGCTGAGGAGGCTAAAGCTTACGTTTCGGAACTGCATAAATTGATGGTTTACGCGGGCGTGACTTACGGTAATTTGTACCACGGAAATATGCGATTTGACGTCAATATTTCAGTGGCAAAAAAGGGTGCGACCGAGCTTGGAAAGCGCGCAGAAATTAAGAATCTCAATTCCTTTCGCAGTGTTGAAAGGGCCGCTGAGTACGAGTTCAAGCGCCAAGTCGATATTTTGGAGCGTGGCGAAGAAGTTGTTCAGGAGACCAGAGGCTGGAATGATGATAAGCAGATAACTATTTCTCAGAGGTCAAAGGAAGACGCGCAGGATTATCGTTATATGCCTGATCCTGATATTCCGCCAGTTGTGTTGACTGACGAAGTGATTGCTGAAATTCAGTCCAAGGTGCCGATGCTTCCAGGCGAATATAGGGAAAAATGGAGCGTGCTGAATTTGGATAAATCTGTTATCAATTCGCTTTTGTCCAATCAGGATTATGCTCAAATTACGCTGGAAGTTCAGGAAAAGTCTGGCGAGGCTTCTGCTAAACGAGTCGCGCATTGGTTTGCGAGCGCATTGACAACTTCTGATGAAGATGACGCGCAAACGGACAGTGAATCTACACGCGTGGCGGTTGATGATTTGATAGAATTGGCTGAAATGACAGAGAAGTCTGAAGTTTCCAGCACGAATGCGAAGGAACTATTCAATGAGCTTCTGGCTGGCGCGAAAAATCCGCGTAAAGCTTTGCCGAAGAGAAGAATTTGTTGCAGGTTTCTGATGAATCGGCGATTGCTGCAATCGTTGACGAAGTTTTTGAATGATCCAGCTGGCGGCGTCAATTGCAGACATCAAGGCTGGAAAAGATAAGGCTATTGGCTATTTGGTTGGGCAAGTCATGAAGAAGTCTAATGGTCAAGCCAACCCAAGCCTTGCGCAAAAACTGATTCGCGAAAGACTTTAGGGATTGCTGAAATAATAGGGGTAGGAGCTGGAATATGAGAAAACCAACTAAAAGCTATCATCGCCGCTGCTGGTTTTGGTACGCGATTTTTGCCTGCAAACCAAAAGCCATGCCAAAGGAAATGTTGCCGCTGATTGATAAGCCGATTATTCAATACGTCGTCGAGGAATTAGTTGAGGCTGGCATTAAAGATATCATTATTATCGGTAGCGCGAATAAGCGGGCAATCGAGGACCATTTTGACGAGCCGAATGAAGAACTTTTGGCTAATTTGCGCGCTGGCGGTCCTAAAAAGCAACCTTTCATTGACGAGGTGCAGAATTTGGCTGAGATGGCGAACTTTTATTTATATTCGCCAGAAAGGTCCGTACGGCAACGCAACGCCTTTTGGCTTGCGCCTCACATTTGATTCATCATGATGAACCTGTGATTTACACATTTGCGGATGACTTTATTGCGGCTAGTCCAAGCCGTTTCAAGCAGATGATCGAGGCGTCAGAAAGCTTAGACGGAGCGGTTCTGTCGTGTAAGAAAATCACCGATGACGCGGAATTTGATCGTTATGGAGTCATTAATGGTCAAGGGGTGAAAGACGGCGTTATAAAAATGACGAATATCGTTGAAAAGCCGGGCAAGGAGAACGCGCCGTCTGATTTGGCGAGCGTCAGTAGCTATTTGCTTCCGGGCGAGATTTTCGGCTATCTAGACAAAGCCAAGGAAGAATTTGACGGCAACGGCAGTTTACAATTCAGCCAATTATGCAACAAATGATTGACGATGGATTTGATTTCTATGGCGTGGAGATTACGAACGGCACTTATTATGACACTGGCGACAAATTGGAATATCTAAAAACAGTGATTGACTTTGGATTGCGTGATCCTAATTTTGGCGATAAATTGCGCACCCATCTGACGGATCGTCTAAAATAATGTATAATAAATAGCATGAACGGATTGCTTATTATATTAGTGATTTTGATGGTGATTTTTGTCATCATGATGATCGCTATGACAATTTCCATCATCAAATTAACGCGTCAAATTCGCCAAACTCAGCAGAACGTGGAGGCGATAAGTCAGCGAATTGCTAGTCTGAATGGAATTGTAAGTACGGTTTCAATTGGCGTGGAATTAGCCAAAAGCTTCGCTTCAAAGAGCGGATTTTTCTCAAAATTTTCTCAAAAGAAGAAGGTAAAAAGAGTGAAAAAGTCAGCCAAAGAACAGCCAAATAAGTTGGCAAAAAAAGTCGTTCGCGATAATGAAAACGGTGCTCGTCGGGCAATTTTGGAGGATTTGTTCTTTGATTTTCATAAATCTCGCCATCAGGTTTACTGGGTGAATTTTGTTCGTGGAATTTTTCTTTTAGCTGTGGAAGTGCTTTGGGTGCGACGTTATTGATTGCGATATTGATTTGGATTTTTGAGGGCAATTTGCCGACATTTTCCCGCCGTTGGCTGATTTTATCAACCACTTAATTGAGACAATGCAACGTCGTCAATAGCGTGCTATAATTATTATTAATGACTGAGGGGACAAGCGAACAATCATCGTCGGCGGCTTTGAAGCCGTCAGATTTCGTGCATCTTCATAATCACACTTTTCACTCGGTGCTGGACGGATTGACTAAGATTCATGACTTGGTCGATAAGGTTAGGAGCTCGGAATGGAGGCTGCCGCCGTAACCGATCACGGCACGATGAGCGGCATTCTGGACTATTACAAAACTGCCAAAAAAGCGGGAATTAAGCCGATTATCGGAATTGAAACTTACGTGGCGACTCGTTCTCGATTTGACCGCGATCCAGGTAAGGACAAGCAGCGTTTTTCACTTGACTGTGCTTGCGATGAACAATACGGGCTTCCATAATTTGATGAAATTGTCGACGCGCGCCAATCTGGAGGGAATGTATTATAAGCCACGAATTGACCATGAACTTTTGGAGGAATTGAATGAGGGATTGATTGTTCTGAGTGGTTGTGCGAGCGGTGAAATTGGCGTACGCTGAAAGAGGATGATTATGATCGCGCTCGTAGAGATTGCCAAATGGTATAAAGTCAATTTTTGGCGATCGTTATTATTTGGAGCTGCAGGATCATGGACATCCGAAGTCGAACACGCACTGGGACGTGCAGGCGAAGATCAACGAGGGCTTGATTAAGCTTTCAAAAGAGCTTGATATTGAAATGGTGGTGACTTGTGATGGTCACTATTTGACGCACGAATATCAAGACGCGCACGAGATTCTGCTTTGTGTTGGGACGGGTTCGTATCTCAGTGATGAAAAGCGAATGAGTTTGAAGGATTTTTGAGCTTCATTTGACAGATCCGCGCGATGTTATCGATCACTGGGGTGAGGAATTTCCTGAAGTTATTCGTAACACGAAAAAAATAGCCGATCGCTGCGACGTTGAGATTGAGCTTGGGCGAATTCTTATTCCAAAATATCCATTGCCAGACGGCGAGAACGAACATTCGTATCTGCTAAGATTGACATATCAAGGTTTGTTGCAGCGTTACAATGGAGCTTCGAAGAAGGAGGCTGAAAAGTTGGATCCTGACGGATTATTCCGAGCTATCTGATGAGGGTTCGTGAGCGCGCTGAGATGGAGCTCGGCGTGATGGGGAAATATGGAGCTATGAAGGTTATTTCTTGATCGTCCAGGATTTTATCAACTGGGAAAATCTCAAAGGAATTGTTTTTTTGGTCCTGGGCGCGGTAGTGCGGCTGGTTCGATTGTTGCGTATGCATTGAACATTACAGATCTTGATCCGCTGAAATATGGACTACTGTTTGAGCGATTCCTGAATCCTGATCGTATTTCTATGCCCGACATCGACGTTGATATTCAGGATACGCGTCGCGATGAAGTGATTGAATATTGTGCGAAAAAATATGGCGAAGATCACGTCAGTAATATTGCAACGTTCGGTAAGATGTTTGGTCGTATGGCAGTGCGTGATGTTGCTAGGGTTTTGGAAGTTCCGTACGCTGAGAGCGACCGCTTGGCGAAGTTGGTTCCGCCGCCAAACCAGGGGCGTCACATTCCGTTATCTGTGAGTATTAAAGAAGACGCGGATCTTCGGAATGAGTATGAAAATAATCCGACTGCGAAGGAAGTTCTGGACTATGCAATTCAGCTGGAAGGGACGATTCGTAGCCACGGCGTTCATGCCTGTGGCGTGGTGATTGCGCCAGATACGTTGGCTAACTATATTCCGCTTGAAATGGCGCAAAAGGGCGTGGTGGCAACTCAGTTCCCGATGGGCGAGGTTGAAGAGTTGGGTCTATTGAAGATGGACTTCTTGGGACTTTCGAACCTTACGATTATTAATAACGCCATGAGGATTATACGAAAAGCTTACAAGAAAGAAATTAATCTTTCGGAACTGCCGCTTGATGATAAAAAGACCTACGAGCTGTTTCAGCGCGGCGACACGACTGGCGTATTCCAGTTGGAATCGGCGGGAATGAAGCGATATTTGCGCGGACTAAAGCCGACTACGTTTGAAGATATTATTGCTATGGTGGCTCTTTATCGTCCAGGTCCGATGCAGTTTATTGACAGCTTTATTAGACGTAAACAGGCGAAGAAGAATAACTGTTGCATTCCGGAATGAAAAACTCGCTGAAAAAAATACTTACGGAATTTTTGGTCTATCAGAGCAATTTATGCAGATTTCTAAGGAATGGTGTGGATTTACTGGTGGTCAGGCTGACACGTTGCGAAAGGCTGTTGGTAGAGAAAATTGACTTGATAAAAAGGTCAAGCCTAGAATTCGTCGAGGGTGCGGTTAAAGTTGGTGGCGCAACTAAAAGGAAATTGCGAAACGTTCTGGACTCAGCTGGAAGAGTTCGCCAACTATTGTTTTAATAAGTCGCACGCCGCTTGTTATGGTTTGATCGCCTATTGGACGGCTTATTTGAAAGCGCATTATCCTGACGCGTTTATGGCGGCGCTTATGACTAGCGACCATGATGACACTGATCGTTTGGCAATTGAAATCACCGAATGTAAGCATATGGGAATTAGTGTGTTGAGTCCTGATGTAAACGAATCGTTCGTTGAGTTTGCCGTGGTGCCGAATGAGAATAAAATTCGTTTCGGAATGTCGGCGGTGAAAGGCGTCGGTATTGGTGCGGTTGAGGAAGTTCTGCGGGCGCGCGAAGACGGACCATTTACGTCGGTTGAAGATTTTGCTAGGCGCGTTTCAACCAGTAAGTTCAATAGAAAAGCTTGGGAATCGCTTATTAAATCTGGTGCGTTTGATGATATGGGCGATCGATCTGATTTGCTTTTCAATCTGGATTCTATTACGTCATTTGCGTCCAAGCTCCAAAAAGAAGCCGCCAGCGGGCAGACTAATTTGTTTGGAATGTTGGGCGGCGATGATGCGGCGAGTGTCCAATCGACTCTTCATCTCCAGAAGGCTCCTGTGAAACACGACGATAAAGAGCGCTTGATGTGGGAGCGAGAATTGTTGGGGTTGTATATCTCGGCGCATCCGCTTGATAGGTATGAAACGTATTTGAGCGAACAAACTCAGCCGTTGACGCAATTAGTTCCCGAGGTACGACAGTCGAATAATGACGGTCGGGGGAATTAATAGCACTGTTCGTACAATTGTCACAAAAAGCGGTTCGAAAATGGCGTTTGTGGGAATTGAGGACAAGTTCGGTGAGGGCGAGATAATCGTCTTTCCGAATCTGTATGAAAAAGTTGGAGCCAAGCTGGTTCAGGACGCAGTGATTCGAGTTTCTGGTAAAAATTCAGCTCGAGATCGTGACGGAAATTTGGGCAATGAAAGTAAACTAATTGCCGATGATATTATTGCGATTACGGACAACGATATCAATGGCTATGAGTCGACTGGACGTAAAATGGAAGCGCCAAAAATTAGCTCTGCCGTAAAAAAAGAGCGCCGTGAAGCTTATCGTAATCAGAAAAATGGAGTTTCTTCGAAGTCTGCCGTAAAGAATGACGCCAGCAAACCGCAGCCAAAAACTCATTCGGTGCCTGCTAATGTTGCGCCCGAAATTCCCGCCTCAAAGTTATTTGTGTATATTAAAGACCCGAACGACCATTCGCGGTTAGTGAAAATGAAGTCTGTCTGCGGCGAGAATGCTGGCACGACTGACGTGGTTTTGGTACTGGGCGAGAAAGAAAAATCAGCCATGCGTCTGCCGTTTAAGGTGGATGCTAATGATAACCTATTAAGCCAATTAAAAAACACTCTGGGTGAAGAGTGTGTAGTTCTAAAGTGATAGTTAGCCCGCTGACAGAGGCTCCAGCCGAGACCGAAAGTCTCAAGGCAAGCTATTTTCTGGCAGGGAAGATTAGCCCAAATAGCGCAATTCCCGTTGCGACCGACACGTTGAATGATTCTTTTTGACCGAACATCGGGATTTCTACGGTGAAGTCGCAATTGCCCAAAAGCTCCGGCGTGATTCCGTGGACTTCCTCGCCGAGTAGCAGCGCGAATTTTTTTCAGGCGGCTGAAATTCTGGCAACATCACGCTATCTTTTGATTGCTCCAGCGCGATACTTGGCAAGTTTTCTGCTCGCTGATTTTCTTTAATCCAATCATTAATATCTTCGTAAAACTCAAACGGTACCAAACTTTCCGCGCCCAAAGCGGTTTTATGAATTTGGCTGGTGATTTTTTCGCGAATATGCGGCAGGCGAGGATCTTCTGATCGAATTTCTCCATCGACAAGCGCACAAGCAGGCGCTTTGCTGCATAAACTCAATTCTGGATACGGCGTGTAGCCACTAAGAATAATCTTTTTTATGCCAAATCCTTCGGCTGTGCGAAAAATTGCCCCAACATTATGCGTCGAGCGAATATTGTGGACTAACAGAGTAATTTCTGGATTCATATCACTATTATATCACTCGTAAAACCGTAAAGCTTTTTGGTATAATTTTCATATGGACGAAGATAAAAATTCAGGCGCGACGCCGTGAGCAAGATGAGGAAGCTACTCGTCGTCGAGCGTCAATTTTAGGACTTCAATATCTTGATGGGCGGGAATTTGAAGAAACTTTACCTTTGCTTAAGGGTGTTTTGACGATAGAAGAAATGTATAAGGGTCGGCTGGTTCCGTTAGCCTTTAATGAGGAAGACCAATCTTATCGATTTGGTGTTACGTCGCAAACTTCCGAGTCGTTGATGAAGCGGATGCGAGATCAGTATGTTGAAAATGGCAAGCGCATCTTCTTCTTCTTAATTTCTGGTTCGGCGTTTCGGTCAATCATGCTTAGGGTTTGATCCGCCAAAAAGGTGATTTACGATAACATCGAAATTGCTAAGGAGGGTGATAGCGATACTCTGAGCGCAGGTTACGCAGACTTTGGCTTCTGTGGGCACGAATGACGTGTTTAATTATTTGATTGACCAAGCGGATTTGTTGGGTGCGTCGGATATTCACATTGAAAATCAGCGCGAATCGATTCGAATTCGTATGCGTGTTGACGGAGCCTTGCATACGGTGGCGGAGCTTAGCAGGGATAGATATCGAGTGATTATGGCGACTTTGGCGTCGCGCGCGAATATTTCTACCGCTTCCAGAGAACCTCAATCTGGGCATATGCAGCAGGAAATTCATAGAGATGGCGCATCACATGTAGCTGAGTTGCGTGTGGAAGCCGTGATGACGGTGTATGGCTTTAGACTTGGTGCTTCGATTGTTCAATTTCGATGAGTCAATGTTAAACTTGGATCTCTTGAGCATCTCAAAGAAAGAGCGCGAGCAAATTGATGAAGTCATTTCTCATCCGCGCGGGATGTTGTTGATGGTTGGTCCGACTGGCTCGGGAAAATCTACGACGTTATATAGTATTTTGAACGCTCTTAATACTCAGGATCGAAAGATTATCACACTGGAGGATCCTGTAGAAAATACGATTCCTGGGATTGCTCAGATTCCAATTGATACGACAAATGGACAGAGGTTTGCTGATGGTTTGCGCAGTGTTTTGCGTCTTGACCCAGATGTGGTGATGGTCGGTGAGATTCGCGACAATGAAACTGCGAAGACTGCAATTCAGGCGTCAATTACGGGGCACTTGGTGCTGTCCAGCTTTCACGCCAATTCGACTGCGGCGGCGTTTAGTCGTATGATTGATATGATTGGGCAAAACCCGATTTTTAGCTCGGCGGTTCGGCTGGTGATTGCTCAGCGGCTAGTGAGAAGATTGTGGGATGATAGCAAGGAAGAATATGAGCCAGATGAGGCGACTCGCAAATGGGTGAAAGAAGTCTTGAAGGATTTGCCGGAGAACGTTGATTGCCCAGATTTGGATACGTTTAAGCTTTGGCGTGCGGTGCCGACAGACGACGTGCCGTTCGGTTATAAGGGGCGAATTCCAGTAATGGAGCAGTTGGTTGTGAGCGAGAATATCCAGAAATTCTTGCGCGGCGATGTTGAGGATGTTCACACGGAAGCAATTGAAAAGGCTGCAAAAGAAGACGGCATGGTGACATTGCTTCAGGCTGGCGTGTTGGCAGCTCTTCACGGTGAAACGACATTAGAAGAAGTTAATAGAGTAATATAATTGACTTTATAGCCATAAACTGATAAGATATTAGTTTATGAGCGAAAGACAACAGGATGGTTATGTTGTTAAGATCAACTATCTCATACAGAGGATCTTAATAAAAACTACATAAGTAAAATTATAGATGATGTAGAGTCTATTATTAAGCATGTACCGTTTCTTATTGAAGGTGAGGAGTTGCGCGGTAAATATCAAGAAAGCTTATGAGAAGGTTCTTGGGTTGTTTCAACAAATTGAGAAGGAGTATAACAGGCTTCCAGATTGCATAGAGATGGATTTTGATATAGAGAAGTCAAAGAATCGTTAAAGTATATTTAATGGAACATACGAGAAATTTATAAGAGAAAATCTTAGTGTAGTTTTTCCCGAAAAGCTGGCGAAAGTGAATATTCCAAAATTTTGCCAAACTGGAGAGTATGTTATTCCCGACGTAGGACGATGGCAGCATGCTAATGAAATAATTAGTCCTGAACTTGCAGATCGTGAATATATGCGCTTTATCGCAGAGGCAAGGGAGGCTGTGACTAAGAGCCTTACTAAGGATGGGGCTTTTGGTTTACCTGATGATTTTACAATTACTAAACCTAAATATATCCCAGGTAATGATGACAAGATGAAGTTAAGTAGTTTTCTGGAAGACTTTAAGTGTCGGAAACTTAAGGAGGTTGAAGATGAGGAATGTAATGGTATTAATCCTGAGGGTGATTTAAAATTCGCCAACAGAGTTCTTGAGTTTATAAAATCCATAAAATTGCCAAGCAACGAGGAACTAGCCAAGCAGTATAAAGACGCGACAATTAAGGAAAACAGTCCGGTGGTTCGTAGTCTTGCTGAATCTATGGCTAAAGAGCATCTGAGTGGGGCTGTAGACAACGCCCTGAGGGTGCTTTCGGAGAAATTGAATGGCTATGAAGTGGCACCTAAAATCGCCGCTGAATCTTTGAATAAGGCGAAGAAGGAAAAGAGAAAGAGAAATAAGCAATCACGCCAGGATAATTGCGAGGTGGGTGATCAGGATGTTCAGGCTATTGAGGTTAACTTGAAGGTCGGGGATTATATAGAGCTTGAGTCACAGAAACATTTTCCGTGGTTAGATGATGAAATGGCTAAGGTTTTATATATTAAGAGAAGCGGTAATGATGTTACGATAGTAGTCGATACTCGCACTGATGCAGCCAAGAGAATTGAACACAGAATGTCTGGCTATGAGACAAAGAAAAAGCAGAAGAGTATTTTGCCCATTCTTTATAATAAATTAAAATTAGCGGCAGAAATTGTTGCAACGTCAGATTCTGGATTACGTGATTCTTGGACGACCTTAAGGTATCGAGACAAAAAAGAGTACCCTTTTAGTATCTTTAGCTGGAAAATCCAAACACCTGACGCACTAAGGATGTATGTGTCACACATTGCTGCGGATAAGGTGGATGATGAGTCCGTGAGAGAGATACTAAAAGATAACGGTATAACTCATTTGTTAATGCTTTTGGGCGCCTGTGACAAAAATAACCAGGAAGAATTATTGCCAGTATTTACTGGGCGGACTAGGCGCATTGAGGCAGCTGACGGTGCTGGAGTTTAGGCTTATCTAATGACATTCGCAATAGCTTCAACAACACCCTCATCAAATGCGGTTGGGACGACTTTATCGACGGTTGGATTTTTCAACCAAGCTAGCTAGTGCTTCAGCAGCCGCCAATTTGTGCTGATCGGTGATTTTCTTAACTCCGTGATCTAATGCGCCGCGGAAAATTCCAGGGAAGGCCAGAGAGTTATTGACTTGGTTTGGAAAGTCGCTACGACCCGTGCCTATGATTGCGACGCCGGCTTGTTTGGCGACATCTGGCATAATTTCTGGAACAGGAGTTTGCTAGTGCGAATACGATTGGATCTTTCGCCATTTTTGGACTAATTCTGGGTGAGAAGTCCTGCGCGTGATACGCCGATGAATACGTCTGCGTCGGTGATGGCATCTTCAATTGAGCCAGATTGCGATGCGTCGACATATTCCAATAGCGCGGTTTTTTCAGCGTTCAAATCTGGGCGCGATTTTTCCGACAATTCCTCGACTATCCACCGCTACGATGTTTTTCGCTCCGTAAAGATTTAACAATTTGATGATTGCCGTGCCAGCTGCGCCTGCGCCGATGACTACGAATTTGCAATCCGTCAGGTTTCGTCCTGTCAATTTAGCGGCGTTAATTAAAGCCCGCTAATACAACGACAACCGTGCCGTGTTGATCGTCGTGGAAGACTGGAATATCTAATTCTGCCTTCAATCGCTCTTCAATTTCAAAGCATTTTGGTGCGGCGATGTCTTCGAGGTTGATGGCTCCGAAGCTTGGCGCAATGGCTTTAACTGTGGCAATGATTTCTTCTGGCTCGTGAACGTCTAGCACAATTGGCACTGCGTCAACATCGGCAAAATGGCTTAAATAGTAAAGCTTTTCCTTCCATGACTGGCATGGCGGCTTTTGGTCCCAAATTACCTAAGCCCAAAATTGCTGAGCCGTCTGAGATTACGGCGACTAGATTGTTTGTCCAAGTGTATTTTGGCAAATCGGCTGGATTTTCGGCAATTGCTTGGCTGACTGCGCCGACTCCTGGGCTGTAATAAGCGCTCAAAAGCTTGTCGCGATTAAGCTCCTCTTTATCTCTGAGGCTAGTCGTAATTTTTACCTTGTATTTTTTCGTGTAGTTCGAGTGCTAATTTATTGTAATCCATAGCTATATTATACTCCAATTTTTATTTAATTGATATTTCTTCAGATTTGTGTTATTATCTTATGTAATTGTACGAGAGTTAAATATTCGAGTCTTGTTTGATGTGGAGCCGCAGAGGGTACAACTGCGTAGCCAGTCGAGACGAGTTCGGAAGATAGGGAAAAATTATGAGTTTTGAGTTAATCAACAAAAATCAACCAAGCGCAAAAAAAGCAAGCAGTTGTCGATGCTCGCAGTGGCGACACAGTTCGCGTTTACCAGAGAAAATTAAGGAAGGCAACAAAGAGCGTATTCAGATGTTCGAGGGTGTTGTTATCCGCACCGACAATAAAAATCACACATCACGCATTACGGTTCGAAAGATCGCTTCAGGCGTTGGCGTTGAAAAGTCATTCTTGATACACAGTCCGCTAATTGAGAAGATTGAAATTGTTCGTCGCGCTGAGGTTCGCCGCAAGTTCTTGAGCTTCCTTCGCCAGCGTAGCGGTAAGTCAGCTCGCTTGACGGCTAGAATTTCGATCGTGCTGCTGTTAGTGACATTCATGACGCTAAGGCAGAAGCGGAAGCTGAACGCTTGAAGGAAGAAGCCGCTCAGGCTGCCGCAGCAAAGCAAGCCGAAAAAGATGCCGCTCAGGCTGAACTTGACGCTAAAGGCTGCTGAAGTTGCAGCTCGCCATAAAGACGCGTAATTGTCAATTGGTTAATCGTTAAAACCGTCTCTTAATCTGAGGCGGTTTTCTCATGTTATAATCTCAATATGCAATATTTCATTATATATCCGTCCTTGTTCCGACGACTTTAGCTGTGGCGACGCCTTACGTTTTGAGAAGAAACGGCTTTGATAATGAGAAAAAATATCGCTGGCTACTTTACGTAGCGTGTTTGTTGTTTTTCATATCTTGGTATTTGCCGTCGCCGTTGATTGACGGGCAGGATACTAGTTTTACGACGCACTTTGTGGGTGGTGGGCTATTTACGGGGCTATTCTGGGCGTATTTGGTTTCGTCGATGAAATGGCGACCGCCTTGGCTGGTGACGGCGTTTTCAGTCTTCGCTTTAGTTTCGGCGTTGGGTTGCATTAACGAATTGGCGGAATTATTTATGGTCAAGGTGGGTTTGGCGAGCATAAAATTGGACGACACGAATTGGGATATTTTGGCGAATACATTAGGCACGGCAACAATTGGATTGGCTGGATTATTGCGGATTTTATGACGAAAAAGGGAAGATTGTTAGGTGATTCTGGGAATTGATGAAGTCGGGCGCGGCGCGTGGGCTGGACCGTTAGTGATTGGCGCGGTGGTTTTGGGCGGCGCTGAAATTGAAGGGCTTGATGATAGTAAAAAATTGACCAAAAAACGCCGTGAGTTGCTCGATGAGAAAATTCGCGAGCAAGCATCGGCTTGGGCGTTGGGCTGGGTTTCTGCTGAGGAGCTGGATGAAATAGGAATGAGCGAGGCGCTTAAACTGGCGACGCGGCGCGCAGTCAAAGAAATTCAAGCGAAATGTCAGAAAAATGGCTCGACGTTTGATGGGATTATTATCGATGGGACGGTCAATTTTTTGGCGGGCACACCGCTAGAAAAAGTACGTAACAATTATAGCGAAAGCCGACGGTCTGATTCCGAGCGTTTCGGCGGCGTCTATTATTGCAAAGGTGGCTCGCGATAAATTTATGGCGAAGCAGGATGATATTTATCAGGGATATGATTTTTCTTCGCACGTTGGTTATGGAGTGGCGAAGCATCGAGCGGCTATTGATAATCTGGGCGTAACTCCGCTACATCGGCTGAGTTTTGCGCCGTTGGCTAAATATGCTAATGTTGAGGCAAATTCGCAGAATGCGTCTGACGACGGAAAATCTAAAAACCAGCAAAAAGACACAACGCGTCAAATTGGCGATAAAGGTGAGCAAGCGGCGGCGGATTGGTTGGTGGCTGATGGTCATGAGATTATAGAACGGAATTGGCGAACGCGATATTGCGAAATTGATATTGTTAGTAAAAAGATAATGTTTTATATTTTACAGAGGTCAAATATCGGAAAAATGACAATTTCGGCGATGGCTTGGCGGCAATTACAAACAAAAAACAGCAGCAAATGCGTTTTGCTGCTGAAATATTCATTGCCAAAAATGCGCAGTATGAAGGCTGCGATATGCAAATGTTGGCAATTTCTGTTGATGGAAATCCGCCCGTAGTTGAAGAGTGTGTGGTGTTGGAATAAATTGTTCGCTTTCGTCGTTTTCGACTCATCAGCATAGACACGCATCTATGGAGCGAACATGACAAGTGAGAGAGTTGGGAGTCTCTACAGACTCGCCATGTTCGTTTAGGGGACTAGATATCTAGAACATCTAGCCTTTGGATGTCAAATCGTACATGTACGATAGCCGATCCCGGAGTGTGTGTGCTCTTCTGCCAGTCGGGGACCCAGCCTCCCCGGCCGTCGTATTCAAAACATACGTCTTGAATACGATCATCAACCTGCCTGAGCTTCTGTAGCAGTTTGATTTTGCATTCCTCGCTACATACAACTGACCATGTAACTGTTGGAGTATCGACTAGTTGGATGCCGGGGTACCTGCCATGATCAAGATAGTATTTCCTGACCAGAAGGCTGAGATGTGCAGCGATTGACGCTAGGTTGTCGGGGCGAAGAAATATTTCTATTTCTTGCCTCTCCGCCTCATTCTTTCTGGCGAGGGCTGTCTTACGTTCTTCAACGATATCTTTCGTAATGATAGACATGGTCAAACTCTCTCCTCATCTGGGCGAACGCCCGTGCTGGAAGCACTGATCGACGCCCGGATGGCGCGACCGAAGATGAGGTTTCGGGATACTTCTTAAAATATCGCAAAATCTCACCTCCGGTTTATAAACTCTCTCAACTTGTCAAGGTGCGCTTTCGGACAAGGATTTACTCGACTTGTCAATGAAAGCTGTATTCATTTATATCACTAATAAAAATAAAATGTCAATAGATTTTTGTCAAAAACCGTAAAATAATGCGACCAAATTATTTACAACGCGGAAATAACCGCCTCTTTGTCTCGTTTAATCAGCTCAACTCGCGCGGATATTTCGGTAATTCCCAGCTTAATCGTTCTGGTGAGGGCTGGAATATCCATCATCGATTCAAAGAATTGTCGGAAATCGTCAAGTTCATTAGGTGTTAGTAACGCCGTAGCTGCATAGCGAATGAAATCGTCGTAACTTTTATCTTCGCCAAACGTATCTTCGACCCACGCCCAGTTTTCTTTCAGCCAATTCCACGCAATCTGGCGGCTTTCTCTGGTCCGAATCAAATACACAAACCAACGGCTGGCGTCTTGCGGGCGGATAACATTGGAATCTTTAATGTTGGCAAGAATTTTTTCTGCCGTTTCAGGGTTTTTGGTGGAAGTCAGTCCAATTGCAATATCATTCTGCAAGTCATTTGACGGCGTGTTTTTATATGTAGCAAAGAGATTTTCAATCATCTCTGGCGTCTCGAAATGTCTCACGTTTGCACTGATAATTAAAGCTCGAATTTCTGTCGGTAAGTCTTCCAGTTTGTTGCTGTCAAAACGCGTTTTTGCCTCGTTCAAGACTTCTTTATCTTCGCTATACATCATCAAACTCAAAGCCGTGGTGCGCCGCTCTCGGTCGTCGTCTGATTCGCCAGCTTTTTCATCCCAGCCAAGTTCTTCAAATGTGGCGCGCGCAAATTCTCCAGAAATTCGCTTTAATGAATCTCTGGCGGCGTCATTATCATCGACGAATTTTCGTAGTTCCGTCAAGGCGCCAGTCGCCATGCCGAAGACTTTTTCGTTGGTTTCGGTTTTTAGCGACAATGCTAATGGAAGTAGTGACGCCGAGTTTTCAAATCCAGCGCGGGCGAGTATTGTCGCGTCCTGTAAGATGCAAATCTTGTCCAAGGTTGGCAATTCCGTAATGTTCTTCAATAAATATTCGCGAGTGGATTCGTCATATTTGGTGACGAAGTGGGCACTTAAGCCGCAGTTTAATTGCAATGGCTTTTCAATAGAAACGGTGACTTCTTTTTGGCTCAAGATTTTTACGTCAAGTGGCTGGTTTGCGAATAATGGAATCGGCTATAATGCGTCAGATGGTCGGTGTTCGCCGATGAAGAATCGCTCCTGACTTAAAGTCGCCGCGTCGCGACTGCTTGAAACTGATATGACAGGAAGGCCAGGTTGGGAAATCCAAGCGTTCATCAGATTGACGATTGGCTGACCGCTCGCTGATTCTAATTCTTGCCATAAATCATTTCCGACGGTGTTTTTATACGCGAATTTTTCAAAATATGATTTAAGTCCAGCGCGAAATGCCTCTTCACCAATAAGTTTTCTGACCATAACAAGCAGCCGCCCGCCCTTGGCGTAAACGATTGCTGGGTCGAACAAAGTGCTCGATTTCATCTGGATGATTGACGTCGGCTGAACTGATTGAACGCCGTCCAAGCTGTCACGCCTAGTGCGGCCGTTACTTCATTCGTGGCAAAATCTTCCCACATATGCCAATCCGGCTGAAGCGCGTCAATTGCTACATATTCCATCATATTGGCAAAGCTTTCGTTGAGCCACAAGTCGTTCCACCACTGCATGGTAACCAAATTGCCAAACCATTGATGGCTGAGTTCGTGTGCGATAACCGTGGCAATGAAGCGCCTGGATGATTCTGGAGTCAATTCTGGGTCCGCAAGCAAACAACTTTCTCGGTAAGTGATTAAACCCCAGTTTTCCATGGCGCCAGAGGAAAAGTCGGGAAGGGCGACGTGGTCGGATTTTGGCAATGGATACTTGGCGCCGAAATATTCGTCATAAAAATCGATTGAACGAGTGGCAATGTCTAACGCAAAAATCTAAGGTGTTTTCGTTCTGAGCTGGAGTTGCCCAGACATTGACCTCGACGCCGGATTTGGTGTGGGCAGTTTTTTTGTGCAATTCACCGATGACGAAAGCCAGAAGATAGCTACTCATTCGCGGTGTTTTCTCAAATGTCGTTGTGCGAGAATCTTCATTTTCTTCCTGGAATTTTACGGGCATATTTCCCAAAACTGTTATCCCTGGGCGAGTTATTAGCGTCAAATCGTATTCGGCTTTGGCAGCTGGTTCGTCGACGCAAGGGAAAACTTCGCGGGCGTGATGTGATTCAAATTGAGTTGCGAAAAGCTGTTTTTTAACGCCGTCGTGAGTGAAATAACAAGGATATAAACCGTGCATTGCGTCGGTAATGGTTCCGGAAAAATTGATACAAACTATGTGGTTGCCGTCTTTAAGTCCTGGCTGGGATAATTTCAATTCATCAAACTCGCCGAATGAGATATCGGCGGGCTGATTGTCGATTGTGGCTGATTGAATTGTTAAGCCTTTGGAATGTAGTGAAATTGATTCGCTGGTGGAATTGCCAGAAATGATAACTGTGCCAGAAAATTCTTTTTCCTCGGCGCGTGTTAGATCAAGAGTTAAGTTGTAATGATTTGGTGTTAATGTGTCAAGTAAGCGTGGAACTTTAGTCATAGTTTAATTATAATACAGTCATGAGGGTGAATAAAATACGACGTCGGCAAGTGGTGATTGCGCTGGTAATTTTGATGAGTCGGCGTGGCGGTTTGGAGCTTCGCAGAATTTCACAACCGAGCCTCAGACAATTCAAACTTCAACGCAGCGAGAATTAGTTGGCAATTCGAACGCCAAATCGGAATTGGAGAAGATAGAAGTTAAAGGGCGTGCGCCAAAGACTGGTTATTCCAGAAAGCAATTCGGCAATGGCTGGGGTAAAATTAACGGCTGTTCCGTACGAGAAGTGATTCTGGCGCGAGATTTGACGGACGAGAAAATTGACGAAAAATGTCGAGTTTTGTCGGGCGTTCTGAACGATCCGTACACTGGTCAAAACAATCCAATTTCAGCGCGGCGAAAAAAACTAGTTCTAAGGTTCAGATTGATCATGTAGTGGCTTTGAGCGATGCTTGGCAAAAGGGCGCGCAGCAAATTTCTCCAGAAGAGCGAGAGAAATTGGCGAATGATCCGTTAAATCTGTTGGCGGTTGACGGTCCAGCGAATCAAGCCAAAGGTGACGGCGATGCGGCAACTTGGCTACCGAGTAATAAATCTTTTAGGGTGCCAATATATTTCGCGACAAGTGGTAGTGAAACGAAAATATCACTTGTGGGTAACGGAGCTGAAAAAAAGCGCGATGTCGGGAATTTTGGAAAAGTGCGTGGAAGTAAATTGACAAAATGAAAAATTTTTTAATACAATGAGAAAGTACTAATCCGGTAAAGCAGGGTCGAGTTTTTCGTTTATGGAAGTTTGAGACGGAAAAAGATATAATTAATAAGAAGGAGAATGTAATGGAAGATTTTGAATATCAAGCAGTTGACGTTGGCAGTGCGTACGATTGCTGAGAAAAAACTGCCAGAAGAAACAGTTTTGAGCGTGATTGAGCAGGCGATTGCGGCGGCTTAGCGTCGTGATAACGGCACGCGTGATCAGTTGGTTCGTGCTAGCTTGAATATCAATAACGGTACGGTACGTCGTGTCGGTTGTTAAAACTGTTGTTGAAGAAGTTGAGAATGACGCAAATCAAATCGACCTAGAGGAAGCTAAGGAGATAGATCCTGCGGCTGAACTTGGCGGTGAAGTTGTGATGGAAACTCATAACGTGACGACTTTTGGTAGAGTTGCTGCTCAGACCGCTAAGCAAGTGATTTTGCAGCGTTTGCGCGAAGCTGAGCGTGAAGTTGTTTTGGCGGAATTTGAGGATAAAATCGGTACGGTTGTTATCGGTACGGTTCAGCGAGTTGAGCCACGCGTTGTGCGAATTGAGCTTGGCAAGGCTGTTGGAATTATGCCTCAGAGCGAGCAAATTCCTGGCGAATATTACGGCGTTGGTCGTCGAATTAAGGTTTACATTAAGGATATTGAGCGCGAAGGTCGCGGTCCTCAGCTGATTCTTAGCCGCGGCAATGAAGAGTTTGTGCGATTCTTGTTCAATCAAGAAGTTCCAGAGATGGAAACTGGCGCGGTTGAAATTAAGGCAATCGCCCGCGAAGCTGGTCGCCGAACTAAATTGGCGGTTTCTTCAGCGCTACCTGGCGTTGATCCAGTTGGTACGTTTGTTGGCGGTCACGGCGCCCGCGTTCAGGCTGTGATGAATGAAATTGGCGAGCAGGAAAAAATTGACATTATTCCATACGAGGAAGATGCGGCTGGATTTATTGCTAATGCAATGAGCCCGGCAGAGGTTTTGAGTGTGACTGTCAATGAAGATGAGAAGCGTGCGACGGTTTACGTTAGCGAAGATCAGCAATCGATAGCAATTGGTCGCGCTGGACAGAATGTTCGCTTGGCAAGTCGATTGACTGGCTATGAATTGAGACATCGAAGCAAAAAGCTCCTGTTAAGGCAGAGCCAAAACCTCGAAAAGAATATTGAGGATAGCTTGATGAGCGTAGTTGAGGAGGTGGCAGAATAAGCTGCCTTCTGCGAATCGCCGAAAACGAAAGGAGGGCGATATGTCAGAAGATTTTTCTGAATTAGAACCTCGGCTGACGGAAACGGCTCGAGCCAGTTTAGGGGCGAGCTGGTTTTCTGGCGCATAATGAGGGGAGCGAATATGTTGGCACGGAGCATATTTTGCTTGGTGTGTTGGCGCAGAATTCGTCGCTAGGCGCGAAGATTTTGGCGGAAAACAGCGTAACTTTGGATCGTGCGGAAATGGCGTTGAATCTGACCGCAAAGCCGCTGGTGATTACGATTGTAAGTAAGGGTTTGAGCGCTGAAGTTGTTGAATTGATAAGGATTGCTTGGCAATTAGCAGTTGAATTTGGGCAGGAAAAAATTGGCACGGAACACATCGTTTATGGAATGCTGCAGCAGCACGAGGCGCGAGCGACTAAATTGCTGCGGATATGAATGTTGACATTGACAATCTGCGTGGAAGTTTGGAAGACGTGTTTGATAAACAGCAATTTGAATCTCTGCAGAGTGAACGCAGTGTGGTGAGTAAAAATTCTGGCGATTTGCGAGTTTTGGAGAAATTCGGCGTCGATTTGACGCGGCGTGCCAGCGAAGGATTTTTGGATCCGGTGATTGGTCGAGCCTCGGAAATTCAGCGAATGATCACGATTTTGGGTCGGCGGAGTAAGAATAATCCGGCGCTGATTGGCGAACCTGGCGTCGGTAAAACTGCGGTCGTTGAAGGATTGGCACAAAGGATTGCTGATAATAAAGTTCCCGAATTTTTGAAAGGCAAGCGACTTTTTCAACTGGATTTGACGGCGATGATTGCGGGGACGAAATATCGCGGGCAATTTGAGGAGCGATTGCAAAAAGTTCTGGCGGTCGCTAAAAAACATCAGAAGTTATTTTTGTTTATTGATGAGTTACATCTATTAGTTGGCGCTGGTTCGGCTGAAGGTTCGATGGACGCGGCGAATGTATTGAAGCCAGCGTTGTCGCGAGGCGAGGTGCGACTGATTGGTGCGACGACGTTTGATGAATATCGAAAACATATCGAAAAAGATGCCGCGTTGTCACGGCGCTTCCAGTCGGTGACAGTCAATGAGCCGTCGCCAGAAGAGGCGGTGGAAATGATGCGAGGATTGAGAGGAAAATTAGCCAAGCATCATCAAGTTCAGATTCCTGACGAAATGTTGACTGAGGCGGTAGATTTGAGCCAGCGTTACGTGACGGAGCGATTTTTGCCAGATAAAGCGATCGACGTAATTGACGAGGCGGCGAGTTTATTAAAGTCTAGTTCGCCAATCAAAATTGTCGCGTAAGGACAAGTTGGCTCGCCAAATTAAGCGATTGGCTGGGAAAATTGACGCCGCGGTCGAGGCTGAGGATTATGAAAAAGCCGCAGAATTTAAGATGCAAATGAGGCAATTGGAATTGCAAGCCGAAGCGCTGAAGGATGAAGTCAGTGATAAGCCGGTATTGACCGATGAATATTTGCGTCAGGGCGGTTTCGGCGATGACGAATATTCCGATTGACAGATTATCGTTGAACCAGATGAAAGATTTGATTCGCTTGGAAAAACGACTGAGCCAGAGTGTTCTTGGTCAGAATGAGGCGATTGAGCAATTGGCGCGCGCGATTCGTCGCAATAAAGCCGGGCTGAATCGTCAGAGTGGTACTTGGGTCGTTTATCTTTCTGGGTCCGACTGGAGTTGGTAAGACGGAATTGGCGCGAGTTCTGGCGCAGGGAAGTTTTTGGTGGTGATGATAGCTTGATCAAGATTGATATGAGCGAGTTTTCTGAGCGCCACACGGCCAGTCGTCTTGTCGGTGCGCCGGCTGGTTATGTTGGCTATGAAGATGGCGGGAAATTGACAGATAAAGTTCGTCGTCGACCGTATAGCGTGGTGTTGTTTGATGAGATTGAGAGGCGCATCCCGATGTTCTGAATTTGCTTTTGCAGATTTTGGAGGACGGCAAGTTGAGCGATTCTCACGGGCGAACGGTGAGCTTTCGGCGAGACAATTGTTATCTTGACTAGCAACGTCGGCGCCGAGCAAATGATTCAGGATTCGGAGTTGGGATTTGGCGCGTCTGGGCAGAAAAAGTCGGCTAGCGAAACTCGTCACGAGAAAAATTCGCGTGCTGCCCTGCGTGAGCTTGAGGAATTTTTGCGTCCAGAATTGATTGGCAGATTTGATAACGTGATTACATTCAAGCCGTTGTCTCGCTCGGTCGTGCGAAAGATTTTTGACAATCTCACGTCTGATTTGGTCAAGGCTGTCGCTCAACATGGAATGAAGCTGATATTGCTTCTTCGGCGAAGCGTTGGTTGATTGATCAGGGGATTTGACGAGCAACGCGGCGTGCGAGTTTTAAGACGAACAATTCAGTCGGAATTGGCGGATCCGCTGAGCGATGTTTTATTGTCCAATAAAGCAAAACCTGGCGATACGCTGGAGGCTAAAATTGATAATGATAAGGTGGTGATTAATGTCAATCGTGCGTAAAATATTCAGCGTCCTTACGCCGATAATTGTACTTTCTGTTGCGGTTTTTGTGATGGCGAATCGTCAGCAAATCATTGATGAGATTACGCTGTGGCAATATAAGCCGAGTGCGGAAATTATCGCTATTGCTGATCGCGTAAAGATGTCGGATGTTGGCAGGAAAATGTTCTATGTTTCTAATCCGCAGATCAAATCGGCGAATGAATTTAACGAAGATTGCCGTCGCGTAGAAAAAGGAAACGCGATTTTGGGTTGTTATAATCCGTCGTCTAGGGATATTTATATTTATAACGTGACTAATTCCGAGCTTGACGGCGTGAAAGAAGTGACGGCGGCGCATGAGATGTTGCACGCGGCCTGGGAAAGGTTGAGCGCGTCGGAAAAATCTCATTTGAGCGGGCTTTTGGAGCAGGCTTATAATAATGTGAAAAATAAGAAATTGTCCGAGCGGATGGAGTATTATGATCGTGTGCAACCTGGAACGAGAGCTAACGAGCTGCACTCAATTTTAGGGACGGAATTTGCCGATTTGGGCGACGAGGCTGGAAGAATATTATCGACGATATTTTACTGATCGGTCTGAGGTTGTGAAATTGCACGCGCAATATCAAGAAAAATTTGAGTCCAGGGAAAATGAAGCGCAGAAATTGAGCGAGTCGTTGAAGGTTCGAAAGGAAAAATTGAACAGAGAATTATCACAATATTCGACTGATTTGGCGGATTATAATAGTCGCGTGGCGGACTTTAATCGGCGAGCGGGCATTAGTGGCGGATTCTTGTCGCAGAGTGATTTTTATAGTCAACGCCAAGCCTTGAAGGCGGAGCTCTCGGAGTTGAACGAAAGGCGTGCCAATTTGAATTCTGAGATCAATTCTTACAATTCTGATGTTTTGCGACTTAGGGAATTGGGCGTGCAGATTGATGAATTGAATAAAAGTTTGGATAGTTTGGAGGGGGCGAAATAATGGCGAAAGCTCGAAGTCAATTTATTTGTCAGCAGTGCGGAGCTAGCTTTTTCAAAGTGGGCTGGCAGGTGTGAAAATTGCAGGGGAATGGAATTCGCTAGTCGAGGCAGGTCGTTTCTTCTGGCGGGTCATCTGTTGTCGATAAATCCGGCTGGGCGCGGCAAAAGCTTTTAAAAACGTCTAGTATTCGTGAAGCTGCTTCTGAGTCTGGATTAGAGAGATTAAGTACGGGAATTGACGATTTGGATATCGTTTTGGGTGGCGGTTTTCTGGTTGGTGGCGTGGTGTTGGTGGCGGGGCAGCCAGGAATTGGGAAAAGTACGCTTTTGGCGCAAGTTGCGGCACATATTGCCAAGACAAAATCGGTGTTATATGTAAGCGGCGAGGAGTCGGTTTCTCAGGTGAAGCTTCGTGCGGAGCGTTTGGGTGCGGCTGATTCGGAAAAAATGCAGCTCGCCTCCAGTAATAGCGCGGAAGATATTGCGGCGTCAATTCAGCAAGGCGGATATGATCTGGCGATTGTCGATTCGGTTCAGACAATTTCTCTCAGCGAGATTTCCTCGGCTCCGGGGTCGGTTAGTCAGATTACCAACTCGTCAAATGTAATTATTCGTGCCGCCAAAGCTTCGGGCACGGCGGTGATTTTGGTTGGTCACGTTACCAAAGAGGGTTCGATTGCTGGGCCGAAAATATTAGAGCATTTGGTGGACGTTGTGCTGAATTTTGAGGGCGATCGATATGGTGGTTTTCGAGTTGTTCGGGCACAGAAAAATAGGTACGGATCGACTAACGAAGCGGCAATTTTTTTGAAATGGATGAGCAGGGGTTAAGAATCGTGAAGAATCCGTCGGCGGAACTTCTGGCGGAGCAGCAGAATCTGGATGGTTCAATTGTGCTGGCGACTATGGAAGGTGCACGTCCGCTTTTGGTGGAAATTCAGGCGCTAGTTAATCCGACGAATTTTGGCTATCCTAAGCGCACGGCGAGCGGTTTTGATCTGAATCGATTAAATCTGTTGGTGGCGGTTTTGGAAAAGCGAACAAAGTTGAAGTTGGCGGATAAGGATATTTATATCAATGTGGTCGGCGGTCTGAAATTAAATGATCCAGCGGTAGATTTGGCTGTGGCGATGGCGATTGCTAGTGCTAGCGCTGGGCGAAGTCTGGATGAAGGCGCCGTGGTGTTTGGCGGATTGGTTTGGGCGGTGAGGTTCGCTCGGCGACGAATTGGCAAGCTCGAATTAAAGAGGCGAAGAAACTGGGCTTCACTTATGCGATTGCGCCGAAAGTTCATAAAGATAAATTTATAAAAGGCGTCAGCGATATGCGACAGGCGCTGATTGACTATTTACAATAGAAAGGAAAAAATGAAAGATTTTTACGGATTGATAATAATTATAATGTTGCTTGGTTTGGCGGCTGAGGTTTATTTCTTGGCGAAACCGCGACGAAATTCGTCAGTGGGCGCGGCGCCGATTTTGGTCGACACATCAGTACTCATGGACGGGCGAGTGACTGAACTAGCGAAGACTGGATTTTTGCTGGGCAAAATTATTGTGCCAAGGAGCGTATTGACTGAGCTGCAATTATTAGCCGACGGCGCAGACCATGACAAGCGTGAAAGGGCGCGATTCGGCATGGATGTTGTGAAGGAGCTCAAGGATATTTTGAAGTCTTCATTCGAGCTTTATGACGATAATATTCGCGTGCCGGAAGGCGTGGATTCTCGCTTGTTGAAATTGGCAAAGGAAATGGATGCGGCGGTATTGACGCTTGATTACAATTTGAATAAGGTGGCGCAGGTTGACGGCGTTAAGGTTTTGAATATCAATGAGCTGGCGAAAAGTTTGAGGATGAGTTATTTGCCTGGTGACGAGCTGGATTTGGAGCTGTCGCAGAAGGGGCAAGATTCTCATCAAGCGGTTGGCTATTTGAAAGATGGAACGATGGTGGTTGTTGAGAACGCCAAGCGCTACATTGGGCAAACGAAGAAGATTGAGATCATCCGAAGCTTGCAGACCGACGCTGGAAAAATGATGTTTGCGAAGCTTGTGGCTGAGCAGAAAAAACCTGTAAAGCAGAAGACTAGCGTTCCTAAAAAGCGCACAAATGGTCGCTCAAAAACATCAGCTCAACACGAGGCTGAGCTGATTAATTTGGTAAATAAACAATAGGTTATTTAGTGAACTTGAATGCTGCCGGTTGAAGTGGCGGTGTAATATGCAGAGTCTCTTACGGTTACAGAAACTGTGTGCGCTCCTGTCGTATCAAGCTCTACTGTGGCGGTCTGCTTGCCGCTTGAAGTAATTTCTGAATTCTTAATGCTCTTTCCGTCCACGGTAATTTCGATTGCCGATAAGCCCCAAGTTCCTGCTGTAATGTCGACATTTATCGTATACTTCTTACCGCTATTGGTGTATGATATTGCTCCAATTTGCGGCTTAGTGTCGTCGCACTTGTGAACGTCATCTTCTGCGTTCGCGTCGTAGCCTGAAGGAACGGTGATTGACTCTTTCTTAGTCAAAGGATCGATAATCTTTGTTACTTCAATCTCTTCCTTTGCGCCATCCGGAGTACAGTTTGTTGCCTTTTTCTTAGAGACTTTATCGAAGGTAATTTTCTCTGTAGATTGACTTTGTCTCTTATTCCACCATGACGGGTAGAGTTCACCGTTGACAGTCTGGATTCCGCTTGGTCGCTCATACCATTGACCTGACTTCCATTTGCCTTCTTTGGCGTAAACTTGGGTGTGGGCAAATTCCATAACGCTTCTAATTACCGGCATGCCGTAGTTGGAGGCTGATGTACCAATCACGCTAGTGTCGGAGTTTCCGAGCCACATTCCCATAACCAGAGCTGGGCTGTAATTAACAATCCAGAGGTCTTTTGGCTGCGAGCCTTTGTCGGATGTACCAGTCTTTGCGGAGGTTCGAACGCCATTGACGCCCATCCAGCCGTGAAGTCCAGGGGTTCGGTCGGACAAGATGTCGTTCACAATGTATGCTGATTGCGAGTCGATAACTTGCTTGCCTTCATCTTTCCATTTTTTCAGAGTTTCACCTTGGCTGTTTTTCACTTCAATCACGCTTGAGACGTCTTTTTGGACTCCCATTCGCGCCAATGTTGAGTAAGCGTTCACCAATTCTGTCTGTTTGGTTCCGCATGCGCCAATTGCTGCACCGAGTCCGTAACCACCGGCATTTTCTTCCTGGCGGCAATAGTTGGTGTCGCCCATCCTGCGGATTCCCTCGACGACAGGCTTAGCAGATCCGTCGCCAACGATGTAAGCGGCTTTAATGGCTGGGACGTTTCGGGATAGAGCTAGCGCTCTTCGAATATTTATGGCGCCCATAAACTTATTATCCCAGTTCCTTAGGGTTGCGCCGTACGGTTTATCAATATTTTCATCTGCCAAGACTGTGCCACTACCGTATGCTTGCTTGCTGTCGTGTTTGTCGAATAATTGAGCAAAGACAAGCGACTTAATCGTGGAACCTGGCTGAATATAGGAAACTGCGGCGTTGTCCTGACCGAAGCCAGTGTAATTAAAGTCGCGACTACCAACAAGCGCTACGATTTGTCCAGTCTGAACGTCTTCGACTGTTGCGGCGCCGTTACTAATTCGCACAGAATCTGGTCGACCTGTTGCAAAGAACGATTTCATTTCATTTTCAAGTTTCTCCTGAATTCGCCAGTCGAGGGTGGTTTTAATAGTCAATCCGCCGCGTCCGACGACCGATTCGCCGAGTTCTTTACTCAACTGATTGCGAACCATCAATAGGAAGTGAGGGGCCTTAATATTCTCCAAGTGCTCGGTCTGTGGCTTAAGTGTGCTTAAAATATCAATCTTTTTAGCTTTTTCAGCCTCATCCTTGGTAATAACACCTTGCTCGGCTATGTAATCCAGAACTGTATGTTGTCGGGCAATCAAAGCCTTATTTCCAGCGGTGTTGTATGGATTATAGTAAGTTGGATTCTGTGGAATACTAGCAATTAGCGCCGCTTCCGCCAGTGTCAGATCTTTAGCGTGCTTACCAAAGTACGTCTGAGCAGCTGATTCTGCACCGTTACGACGACCGCCGTAAGGAGATTCATTCAGATATAATGACAGAATTTGGTCTTTGCTATACATGCGCTCGACTTCGATTGCGAGGATGATTTCCTTGATCTTTCGAGGAATACCGCTAATTGATCGGTCACCAGCCTCATCTGCGAAGAAAACTTGCTTGACTAGCTGCTGTGTCAGAGTCGATCCACCCTGAACTTGGCGTCGTGAAGCAGTCGAGAGCATTGCGCGCAACATACCGCTAAGACTGATGCCGTGGTGATTATAGAAGTTTCGGTCCTCAATTGCGACAGTGGCTTTTTTCAAATAGTCGCTAATCTGGTCAGATTCGACAACCAATTGATAATTGCCTGTACCTTTATCCTCCCAAAGCAGATTATCATTGCGGTCGTAATATTTAGTGACGGTCGTTTGAACGCGCTTAGCAAGCTCGCCAGGGCGAATTTTATCTAGATCCTTGCGGAAGTAAGCGAACATTCCGCCGATAAGCAACAACATCAATAAGATACTGACGCCAAGAATTTTCAGTGCCATCAGTCCGCCGCGCTTGGAGAACCAATATTTCGCCAATCGCTTCGGATGTAATCGATAAAAGAATCGCTTTACGGGATGTTTCGGCAAAGTCGCCAAATATTCCGCTCGTTCGCGCGCGTCCTTGTCTTTTTTAGTCTTATGTTTCTGCGCCAAATTGGCATATAAGTTCATCCGTTTCGACGGAGATTTCTTATCGCTTGAGCCGTGTCCGGCGGTGCTTATCGTAGTCTTTTTCTTCACAATTCTATTATATCACGCATATGTTTCGCTTCAATTGTAAAATTGCTATACTAATATATAGAAAAGGAGTGATATGAAATTATCAGAGGAATTACAATGGCGTGGATTCTGGAACCAGACCACATTTACTGACGACAAACTTATCGATTCGGAGAATTTCACGCTCTATCTGAGGGACGGATCCTTCGGCGGACAGCTTGCATGTTGGGCATTTGGCAGTTTATATGATGGTTCGGCATTTTTTGGAGCGCGGACATAAAGTGTTTTTGCTCGTCGGTGGCGGCACGGGAATGATTGGCGATATGCGCGACACGGAAGAGCGAAACCTGCTTCCGTACGAGGAAATTGAGCATAACAAGCAAGCCTTAAAAATCTCAAGTTTCGAGGATTTTTGCTGGACGGATTTTACTTTGGTTGATAACGCTGACTGGCTGGCTGATCTGGAATTACTGCCATTTTCTTCGCGATATCGGTAAGAATTTCAATATGGCGGATTTGGTGAGCCGCGAATTTTTCAAGGCGCGCATTAACAACGGCAAGGGTTTGAGCTTTGCGGAATTCACTTACACGTTGCTTCAGGGCTATGATTTTTGGCATCTATTTAATCAATATGGCGTGAATCTGCAAATTGGTGGATCGGATCAATGGGGCAATTTATTATCTGGCGTGGATCTGATTCGTAAAAAGAAAACACTGAAGTTTACGCAATGACTGCACCGCTACTTATCAATAAGTCGACTGGTCGTAAATTCGGTAAATCTGAGGGTGGCGCGGTTTGGCTTGATGAAAATAAAACCAGCGTCTATAAATTCTACCAATTCTGGCTGAATGTCGATGATGAGAGCGCGATTGAATATATGAAGATATTTACGATGTTGGATCGCGATACGATTGAGGCTATTGCTGAAAATCACGCCGTTAATCCAGGTGCGCGTTCGGCGCAGAAGGTTTTGGCTCGTGAAGTTACTGATATTGTTCATGGTAGCGCGCGTCGTGAATCCGTTGAGCGCGTAACTGAAGTTTTGTTTGGTGGCGGCGATTTTAAGAAATTGTCGAACGATGATTTAGGCGCTTTGGCTGAAGAAATTCCTTGCGTTGATGCTGGAATTGATGTGATTGAAGCGCTGGTAGAATCTGGGGCGGTTAGCTCTAACGGCGAAGCAAAAGCGATTGTTAAAATCTGGAGCCATTAGTCTAAACGGCGAAAAGCTTTGCCGAAAAATAAAGTCGTCAATGACACATCGCTGCTGAAAAAAAGGCAAAAATACATTTGTGCTAATTATGGGGAGAATGAATAATGAAAAATTATCGGTTTTGATTTGGATGACACATTGGCAATTACAAAATCGCCAATTAGCGATCGTATGGCGGAGATTCTTAGTCGATTGCTTGAGAATTATGACGTTTGCGTGATTACTGGCGGCACGTTTCAACAGATAAAAAGCAGGTGATTGATAGGTTGAATGTTACTCCGGAGTTGCTCCGAAGTTCCACGCGATGCCGACTTGTGGAACTAGATATTATCGATTTGACGCCGCCGATGATGAATGGAAAATTCAGTATGCGAATGATTTGTCTGATGAGCAAAAACTCAGATAACCGCGGCGTTGGAAGAAGTTGCGAAGGAAATGGGTATTTGGTGCGAAAATCCTGCAGGTGAAATAATTGAAGATCGACATAGCCAGATTACTATGTCGGCTTTGGGTCAGCAAGCCACACCTGAAGATAAATATGCGTGGGCGGAGAAGTATAAGGATGTCCGTCCGATATATCGCGACAAGGTGGCGGAGAAATTGCCTGGGCTTGAAGTGCGAATTGGTGGTACGACCAGCACTGACATCACGCTTCCGGGAATTGATAAGGCTTATGGAATTGGCAGGTTGCTTGAATTGAACGGCTGGTCGAAAGAAGAAACGCTGTTCTTTGGTGACAAAATTGAAGAAGGTGGCAATGATTTTCCAGTGAAGCAAATGGGTGTAGATTCAATCGGCGTGAGGGTTGGGAAGATACGGCTTACGCTCTGGAAGGCATCAACGCCGTTTCGTAGATGAAACTAACAACTCCTCTCGAGCAAATTAAAGGCGTCGGGCCGAAAACTGCTCAGGCTCTAGCGGCGGCTGGTCTTAAAACGATTTCTGATGCTTTGGATTTTTTGCCGCGAGCATATGACGACTATTCAACTGCGTTTAATATCGCAGATCTTCAGCCGGGAAAAGTTACGGTTAAGGCACACTGCGAGTCGGTTTCGACGCGTATTGTTCGGCGCGGACTTAGAATCACGACCGCGGTTTTGGCGGATAAATCGGGCAAAGTTAAAGCGGTTTGGTTTAATCAGCCGTACCGCGAAACGCAATTAAAATCTGATGCAGAATTTATTTTTTCTGGTCAATTTGGTATGCAATATAATCGCTATCAAATCAATAATCCGTCCGTCGAGTTAGCAAAAGAAATTGCCAAAACTGCTGCGGAAAATAATTCTGGAATTCAGCCAGTTTATAAATCGATCAAAAATATCCGCCCGAAAACCGTACAAGATTTGATGAAAAATATTCGTCCAATTATGGATTTTTTGCCCGAGACTTTGCCGGAAAACATTATTCGGCGCCAAAAATTGGTTAGTCGTTCTGAGGCGGTTAAATTTCTTCACGCGCCAAAAACTCACGAGAAATTTCCCGCGGTCGTGAGCGCCTGGCGTTTGAGGAGCTGTTCGAGATGATATTGGCGGCACAATTTAATAAGCAGGAACAGACCAGATTAACAGGCTGGAAAATTCCGTTCAATAAGTCGGTCGTGAAGAGTTTTGTTGATCAATTGCCGTTTCCTTTGACGAACGCTCAGCGCCGAGCTGCGTGGCAAATTCTGCAAGATTTAGAGTCTGATCATCCGATGAATCGGTTGTTGCAAGGAGATGTTGGCTCGGGAAAAACTGTCGTTGCGGGATTGGTGGCTGCGGAAGTGGCGAAAGCTGGTTTCCAGACGGCAATTATGGCGCCGACGGAGATTTTAGCGCAGCAACATGCGAAAACGCTTGACGAGTTATTGTCGCCATTTGGTGTGTCTGTTGCGCTTCTGACGGGTCACGTGAAAGGTGCGGCGCGCAGTCAATTATTGGACAATTTGGCTAGCGGTAATATTGACGTTGTGGTCGGCACGCACGCGCTAATTCAGGAAAAAGTTGCGTATCATAAATTGGGATTTGCGGTGATTGACGAACAGCACCGATTTGGCGTGAAGCAACGACAAGCTTTTATTGGAAAAAGTCTGATTTTTATGCCGCATCTTTTTAAGCATGACCGCCACGCCGATTCCGCGCAGTCTGGCGCTGACATTGTACGGAGAATTGGATATTTCTATTCTGGACGAGTTACCTTCTGGTCGTCAGCCGATTCAGACTAAGATTTGGTCGCCGGCATCAGCTCCGAAGCTTTACGAATCGATTGAAAATGAGTTAGCCAAAGGTCGCCAAGCTTACGTTATTTGTCCGTTGATTGATGATAATCCAGACAATGATAAGAAATCGGTGGAGGCGGAATATAATAAATTGTCCAAAACTATTTTTTTAGCCATCGTCGAGTTGGATTGTTGCACGGAAAGCTTCCCGCTGAAGAAAAAAAGCCGAAGTGATGCAGAAATTTGCGGACGGCGAGCTGGATATGTTAGTCAGTACGACTGTGGTTGAGGTTGGTGTGAATGTGCCGAATGCGACGGTGATGTTGATTGAGAATGCGGACAATTTTGGATTAAGCCAGTTGCATCAATTGCGCGGGCGAGTTGGGCGCGGGACGCATCAGAGTTTTTGTCATTTGATGATGAGCTGCACGATAAGCCGAGCCAACGACTTCGGGAGATTGAGAAATCGCAAGATGGGTTTTTATTTAGCGGAGGTTGATTTGAAAGTGCGTGGTACTGGCGGATTTACGGAAAAAAATGCAACACGAGGGATTTGAACTTGAAAATTGCCTCGCTGGCGGATACGGCACTAATTGCTCGCGCTCAAGTCGAAGCCGAACGCTTTGTCAAAGAGGGGCAAGATTTGCTACAATATAATCATCTGGCGCATGCCGTCAGTCGCTATCAGCGATTAACTGTTTTTAAATTAATATGTATGCAGGAACAACAATTAGGGATGGCTCTGGTCGATTTATTGGCGTCCACCAAAAAATAGATCGAGTCGCAAGGAGAAATATAGAACCAATTCTTCCTGATTGGTGTGATTTTTCCTGACATTAAAAACATTCTTCATTTTTGAGGGCAAGAATGGTACCTGATGGCGTCAAGCGGAAGAGTCCAGCCGTGGATGAGCCTTGGCACTTTATAAATCCGGACGATCCGAATGACACTGCGCTTTTGGAGATGATTGACGGACATATTGGCAATTTAGTCGAGGCTCTACGAACAAACAATCCCGAGCGAGCGGCGTTTGAGGCGGCGTGGATGGCGCACGCGATTACCGACGGCTTGACTCCGGCTCATCATTTTCCTCTGGAACAAGCTATGGCGGAACTTCGCGGTGGCGAAGGGCTGGAAACGCGAACCTCAATTTTGAAGAAAAATCTCATGAAGGGCGATAACGGAATTGAACTGATTAAGAACAACTGGAAATTCTGGGGCGCCAAAGGTATGATGACGACGCACGTGGCGTTTGAGGCTGGCGTAGCTAGCGTGGTGGCATATCCGCGTTTTAAGGACGCAATTCCGAGTGACGATGAGATATCGCAAGTGAAAAATCACGGCTATCGTGAGTATTATTTGGATCAAGTTCACGCCGTGGCATCGATGAAAATGTATGACAATTTTATCAAGAGCGGCTGGACGACGGATCTTCTTGGCAGACAAATCACGAGCTAATGCCGATTATTATAAAAGTCGGTGATGTTGGGTTGGCTGGCGTCCGTTTGGAAACTTGAGGCAGAAAAAAAGTGAGAGTTAGGATTATCTCTGGCGAATTTGGCGGACGATTCATAAAAACTCCGCCCGGCTCAACGACGCATCCTATGGGCGAGCGAGTGCGCTCGGCTATGTTCAATTCTTTAGGTGAATCAATACGCGGCGCGCGAGTTTTGGACGCTTTTGCGGGATCTGGTGCTGTTGGGCTAGAGGCGTTAAGTCGCGGCGCGGAGTCGGCGGTTTTCGTGGAGCGGATCGAGTCGCTCAGCGAGTAATTGCTGAAAACATAAGCATTTTTGGGCGTCGAAGAAAAAAATCTATTGTAATAAAAACAACGATAGTAAATTGGCTAGAAAGCGCGAGTTCAACAGGGGGATTTGATGTTATTTTTGCTGATCCGCCATACCATAATCCACAGTTTTCCACAGTTTCTAGGCTAATGAGACTACTCAAACCGGGTGGAACTATGATATTATCACATCCAGGAATAGGTGAGGTGCCGGTTCAAGACAAAACTGTTGTGGTGGACAGTCGTAGTTATGGGGAGGCGCACCTCACCAAGTTCCTACGATTGGAAAATTAAATTCTTATAGGTCGTTCTGATGTTTGTTAGAACGTTTTTTGTTATATAGAAAGACTTCTGGGTTTTTACGGCTATAGAGCCATTGTGTATTTAGATGCGCTTTCCATACGCCGTCGCAGTTCACTATTTATATCTTCAAATACGGAAGTTGCCTCATCTACGCTTAGTTTTCTTGCTCGTAATTGCTCTACTACATCTGAATGTAGTTTTAGTAATTCTTCCATTGATAAAGTATCCAGTAAGGCTCCTTCTCCTTTTGCGTCACAGACTTCTCTTCTATTGATTTCCATTGTTTATATTTTATAATAATTATTCTATTAATGCAAGCGGCAAACTGATGATGGGACTGTTTCGTTTAATAGTGTCATGAAGTTAACTCTACCACTACATCTGGTGGTGTCGTATAATGGTTTATAGACAAAGTAAAAAGAGGAGGAATGTAGAAAAATGCTGTACGATGGTCATGTTAATTGTGGGGCAGATATTCTGAGTGAAGATACTTCTGACGAATCGGATAAATATAAATATTACGAGGAAATTGCAAATGATGAAGATTTGCAAGGTGATACGGCAGAATCTAGCCAAAACAGTGATCCAGATGTTCTTGATGATTGCTATTCAGACTTGGCAGCTCTCACCGAGGCTGCTAATGACAAGGAAATTAAAGAGAATATGGCTAGGTTGGCGACTGAATGCGCGGGTCTCTATTCCATAGAGGAGTGTGATACTGATACCGGAACCTTATTCTAGTTGAACGTTTTTATCACTGGACAATAAGTAAAACTCCGCAATATCCTGGAATTGTCATTTGGAGATTTTCTGCGATAATTAAATCGACAGAGTGGGTTGAGGTAATGATCTTGGCGTTTTCTGGAATGGAAAAGCTTTGTTCTGCGTCCGCGAAATTGATGAAAATATAAGCACGTTGACCGGCCAGCTCTCTTTTTAACCCGAGAATAAATCCATTGCCAGTGTTTTGCACGATGCTCAAATTGTCATTTTTAAGAATTGGGAAGGTTTGGCGTAATTTTAGCAATTTTCGGTGCATATTAAGCAGGGAGTCGTTTGTGGTTTTTTCGCTATCAACGTTAATTTTCGTGCGATTTTCATTAACAGGAAGCCAAGGTTTTGCACTTGAAAAGCCCGCAAATTGCGAATCATTCCATTGCATTGGCGTGCGTTCCAAATCTCGGCTATCAACAACAGAATTGGCAGGACTAAAATTATCTTGAATGTCATCAGCGGTCAATTCTCCGTTCGTCATGCCAATTTCGTCGCCGTAATACACCACGCTAATTCCTGGAGTGAGGAGATTTAAGAAGCTGAGGGCGCGAGCACGTTCTTCGCCCAATCTGGAGGCGACTCGCGGTTGATCGTGATTTCCGATGCAAAAATGGCGTGGTTGAGTTTGCTGATTGTAGATAATTATCGATTTTTTTCTCAATATTTTTAGCGTGCCATTCGTTATCGCGATATTCCATAAAAACGCCGAGGCTTTTTGGGTGGACTGTCAGGATCTGGCTGTATTGATGATAAATATCACCCAGCTTATCATCAGGATAAAAATTCAAACACCATTTGCTTGTCGTCATATTCATCGCAGACTGACGCCAATTCTCGCAAATATTCCTGAAAATGCGGTCCCATTTTACAGTGGTCGTGGATAAACGCTCCGTAATTGTTTGGATTGCCATAAAAATCAGGATTTGGAGAATCGTCTTTAAGGTCAGGGTCTTTGGAAATTCCCCAAATTGCATCGACACGCATTCCATCGACGCCCATATAAAACCAAAATCGCACTATGTTTTTCATTTCAGCACGCACTGCGGGATTATCCCAATTCAGATCTGGCTGCGTTTTCAGGAACGAATGCAGGTAAAATTGCCCAGTATGCTCGTCAAATTCCCACGAACTGCTGCCAGATAAACTTCGCCAATTGTTAGGCTCGCTATTATCTTTTCCGTCGCGCCAAACATAGTAATCCCGCTTGGGGTTATCACGCGAAGATCTGGATTCTTGAAACCACGGATGTTGGTCTGAGGTGTGGCAGGGAACGAGGTCGATCATAACTTTAATGTCGAGGTCATGGGCTTTTTTAAGAAGCGTCTGAAAATCGTGCATTTTTCCGAAAGTCGGATCAATTGCTCGATAATTTGCGATATCATAGCCAAAGTCGGTCAGCGGTGATACGAAGAATGGGGAAATCCAAATCGAATCGATGCCCAGCCATGATAAATAATTCAGCTTCTCGGTAATGCCGTTCAAATCACCAATTCCATCGCCATTCGTATCCAGAAAACTACGCGGATAAATTTGATAAAGAGAGGCGACATCTTGCCAAGTTTTCATGATTTAAGTATAAGCGAGATGAGAGCAAAATTCCAATTTTTAGATGGTGATATGAAAACTATTGACATTCCTACTTTACTTTGGTAAACTAAAAATATGAATGACAAGAACGATATTTGGAAAGATGAACAGTTGCGTCAGCTGGCGGATGTTCTTGCTAGTATAAGTGACCCTAATGAAATACGAGCGTTTCTTCGCGATGTCATGACTCAGAAGGAGATTATTGAAGTTGGCGCACGTCTGCAAGCCGCCAAAATGTTGTCAAAAGGCGAAAAATACGCCGACATCATCGCGGCAACGAAGCTCAGTAGTCGTACGGTTGCCAGGATTAGCGACTGGATGCAAAACGGCACTGGCGGTTATAAAAACGTCTTCAAGCATCATTCTCACGTTTTGCCAGCTCGCGCTGAGTAGTTTGTGAATAAATCCAAATGAATGCCGGCGCGACGCTGGCGTTTTGATTTTTTGACAGTCAATTTAGTTAATTTTTGGAGATATTTATGAGTGAAATAAGAACAGCGAGGTTCGCTGCACCAGATGAGGCGAGAGAGAAGTACGACGCGATTATTCCCGCGTATCAAGCGGCGTTCGCGGCAGAGCCTTGGTATGAAGTAAGTAAATGCGGCGGCTGCTCGTCAGGCTATTCTCGTCAAAATCCTGGTGATATATGTCAAAGCTTGTGGCAGCGTGACTGGAGACGAAGCTTATACAGAACAGGAATTGACCGAGAAATTTGATGCTATCGGCGAGACACGCCCAGCGTGTTGGTATATCGAGGAGACACCAGCGGGACTGGCATTGGCGGCGGTCGCTTGGACGGCTGATCCAATACAGATTGCGGCGGAAAAATATCCTGGGTCGCTAGAGATGGCAGCGTGGCTTAAGCAGAAGTACGCGCCAACCGCTGCTCCTAACCCAGAGATATTATGGCTGGACGAAGTTTTTGCTGACCGCCAAGTCTCGAGACGTAATAATCTAGTAAATTTTCGCTCAATGGTATACGGGTTTTCCAGTCGCCTAGATCAGACGAAGGTAGCCTATCGGACTATTGTGCCAGCGATGACGCGCGTGACCATGAGAGACTTTGGCGATGATGCGACCATTGATAAAGCCGAATCTGACATTCCTGATTGGCGGAATTTTGTATCAATTGATTTATCTCGGTAAAAAATAATATATAAGGAGGATAAGAACATGAAAATATTAGTAATTGGCGGCATGCACGGGAATGAAATGCTGGGCATTGATCTGGTCAAGAGTTTACAGGAAAATCCGCTGGAAAATATTGACAGCGTACTGGCGAATGAGGAGGCCATAAAAAGTAATAAGCGGTTCATCGAGCAAGACTTGAACCGGTCATTTCCCGGCGTGAAATCAAGCGGCATATACGAGCAGCAGCGCCCGATTGAGCTACTGAAAATGTGTAAGGAATATGATATTGCGCTTGACTTTCACAATACGTTTTGCCCGGATAATGACTGCACGTTTGTCGGGGAGGGTGCAAATGAAGAGTTGCTGGGCGCATCATGGTTATTGGGTTTGCCTAGGGTGATTGTGGTAGATTATGATTGTATAAATAAGTATGCACTAAATTGCGTGTCGATAGAAATTAGCGTGCAGAGCAGGTTGAATGATGTAAAAATCTGGCGCCAGAAGCTGCAAATGCTTGCTGAAAAGGAAATTGCTGATTGTCAGGCGACTTCAGAGGTGGAGAAGTTTCGCTTTGTATATCGGATGACTCTGGAGGACAAAACGAGGTTAAATCTTGATCAGGCAAGTCTACGAGCATTCCAGCCAATTGACCAGAGTTTGGCAGAAAAAATGGGAGTAAAAACTCCGGCTTATCCTATTTTTATTAATGACAAATTCACGCCGTATAATTATGGTGGGTTATTGAATAAGATTGAGGACTAGGATATAGGATAGGATTCGTTCTACTAAGTCTCCATTCATCAGGTTGTGCGCACATCATTATCGTCCCATAATAAGCCTCTGCTTCAATTGAGCAGGCATTGCGGTCAGGGTGTGCACACACCATTATCGTTCCATAATAAGCTTACAATTTATAGCTGTACTTGAGGTAAAGATAAATAGCTACCATATTTTCTTACTAGCTTTTCAGAAGAGGATATTAAGGTAAGATCAGGTCCGGACGCAATTATCCGATTTATCCTTGAGACCTTGTTTTTGGTGGCAGTTATGAACTCTTGGCTATAGTTATTAGAGCTAATAATTGCGCAGACATCTCTCGACATAGGGAAGAATATCGCTGCATCTAGTCTTCCAAAACCGCCATGCCCGAAACGAATTACTCCGTTAGTCGTCGGTATGGCAGCAAATGCTGGCGTGCTACTTGTAATAAAGCTGCTTCCTTTTGGCGCAAAAAAGAACTGCCACGAGCGTTGAATGAATAGATCGGCGAGGGGTAGTATATAATTCAGCATCGCTCTCAGGATATTATTTTTACCCGGGTCTATTTCTATCTTTAAATCTTCTTCACTAATCATGGCATCTATTAACTCTTTAGGCAAATGGTTTTTCAATTCTGGGTGTTGTTCAATAATCTCTCGACAACGCTTGGGCTGCTCGGCTTTTAACTCGCTCCACATTTTGTCCCTATTAGAGTCATTATATAGTCTTTTTAGTTTTTCTTTTCCGAATTCTTTTAGCGCGAGAGCTTGCTGACTATTGATATAGTTGAGCGAGCTGGGTGTCCGTAGGTGTTGTAGGGCAATAAAAATAGAAAGATCGGCAATATCAGCATTTTCTAATATTTTTCTTTTTCTCACCTTTGTAAGAAGTCGTGGGTATAGAGATTCGATCTTCGAGAGAGTATCCTCAACGTAGTTTAGGGTCTCCGTTAAGGGCAAGATCTGGTTTATAGAGAAATTTTTTATACATATATCTTTAATGCTTGATCTGATTAATCCTATTTTTTCATTATAAATGTGAACACTTTGGGTTTCGTCGTATGTAAAGCCTTTCAGGTAGACTTTTGGCACAAAATGCGCCCTCTTAACTGGCTTGTTCATATTTTTATTTATTTCCCTCCAAGTATAAATAATAAGCTTTTGCTGTCTATTTATTGTATACCCTTGGATTTGATATAACCAATAAAGAAAGACCTTTCAAAGTATGAAAGACCTCTGTGGTGCGGGTAAGGAGACTCTAACTCCTGGTATCTTCCATGGCAAGGAAGCGCTCTAACAACTGAGCTATACCCGCATGTTGTTCACGATTTATTATAGCAAAACCGAGAATGAAATGCAATATTTGGTGGCTCCTCCCAGACTTGAACTGGGGACACAAGGCTCTTCAGGCCTCTGCTCTACCAACTGAGCTAAAGAGCCACAAACTTGCTATTTAATTGTACTAAAGTTGTCGCTATCTGGCAAGGGTGTTATAATTTTATCGAGCGCGGGTGTCGTATAGCGGCTATTATGTGACCTTCCCAAGGTTGAGATGGGAGTTCGACTCTCCCCATCCGCACCATCACGATTTATTAAATTAACAAACACTTGAAGTTTAAGTTTCGAGTGTTTTTATTATTTTTTAGTGTATAATCATAAGCAACATGTATTATGTGAATCGTATTGAATTGGGTAAGATATTGGCTGATCGTTTAATGGAATTAAAGGGTCAAGAAGCTGTGGTGATTGCATTGAGGGAAGAATCTTTGACGGCGTGTATTGGCTTGGCTAGCGAAATTAATGCTTGGGTGTTTCCTTTACTTAGTCGTCGGATAACTATTCCGGGTGACCCGAGACCTATGGGACTTATTGACCCAGCGGGAATATTTACGTGGAGTCCTGATTTAGAAAAAGTTCAGCGCGATGGAATTGAAATGGAATCTCACGGAGTATTAGAGGACGCAAAACGTCAGGCATTTTCAGATCTTAATCGTGTGCTCGACCAATACGGTCAGTTTTCAAAAGACTCGCTGAATGGTCGGGTATTATTATTGACAGGAGACATTGTAGAAGATCGTCTGGAAATTGCGATGGCACTTGAGTACCTTAAGAGTGTACGATATAAAGCCATTTATGGCTTAGGCGGCAATGTAGACAGCTTGGCCGCCGATTATTATCATATACAAACAGACAAAAAGTATCGCGCTTGACGTAATGACCCATATGTTTCCTGCTGAACATTATTTTGAACAAAAAGATAGCTACACTCCAGAAGAATGTAGATTATTGGTAACAAATATTTCACAATATTGGACATAAAGAAAGGACTATATGGATCCAAATAACGTTAACCCATTATTACAACGGCTGCCTCAACCAGCTGCTATGCCAATACCGCCTCAGCCAATGGTACAGCCGACAGGGTGTCACGCCAACTGATTTTCGACCAAGTTCTAGTGTTTTATCTAGTGATGAACTGAGTAGTGCGCAGGCGATTATTAAAACGATTTCTGAAGCGTTTTCTTCTCGAGTGGTTGGGCAGGAAAATCTTCGCACGGCGCTTATAGTTAGTGTGATTACAGGAGGTCACATCTTACTAGAGAGTGTACCGGGTCTCGCAAAAACTACGGCGGTACAGACGTTGGCTGCGAGTGTCCATGGATCGTTTAAGCGTATCCAGTGCACACCAGATTTGTTGCCTAGTGATATTATCGGAACTCAGATTTACGATTATAATAAGGGACAATTCCGAACTGAGCTCGGGCCGGTTCATGCTAATTTCGTGTTGCTGGATGAGATTAACCGCTCGAGTGCGAAAACTCAAAGTGCTATGCTGGAAGCGATGCAGGAGAAACAGACCAGCATTGGCGGTGAACGTTATGATTTACCGCGACCGTTTATGGTTTTAGCTACTCAAAACCCGATCGAACAAGAAGGTACTTATGAATTGCCAGAGGCACAATTGGACAGATTTCTATTAAAGGAAATTTTGTGGTATCCAGACTCTGGGGAGGAATTGGAGATTCTTAAACGCATTGAGTCTGGCAAATTGGGAGCAGATTTGGATGCTAGTGATTTGCCGCAAGTGGAATTGTCTGCCATTGAAACCTTGCAGAAGTTGGTGAAAAAAAGTATATATCGACGATTCGGTCAAGTCGTATATTGTGCAGATCGTGTCGGCTACTCGCAATCCGGGGTCTGTCATTTCACCTGATATGGCACGCTATGTTCAATATGGCGGAAGTCCACGTGCTAGTATTGCGTTTTTGCAAGTTGCTAAGGCATTGGCGCTAATGAGTGGTCGCGATTATGTAATTCCAGAAGACGTCAAACAGCTGCGATACAGTGTATTACGACATCGTATTATTTTGAATTTTGAGGCTGTGGCTGACCAAATCCATGCTGAAGCCATTATTGATGCAATTTTTAACGCCGTAACTGCTCCATAATATGCCAAGTCTACTTGTCAAAGTCAAAGCTAAGATGACTCTGCACGCTCATGAGAAAGTGAGAGGCCTTTTAGAGGGGCAATACGGTTCTGTTTTTAAGGGGCGTAGTTTGGACTTTGATGACCTACGTGAATATCTGCCAGGTGATGATATCAAGGACATTGATTGGCGGGCAACGGCGCGTAGCGGTAGTACTAGAATCAGGCGATATGTGGCGGTGCGTAAGCATAATATTTTGTTAGTGGTTGATACTGGTCGAAGTATGGCGGCAACTAGCGAGGATGGCGATAGCAAACGTGATGTTAGCGTGATGGTTGCTGGGGTTTTAAGCTATATCGCGCTTAAGCATGGCGATTTAGTAGGTTTGGTGGCGGGAGATTCTCGAAGCAATTATCATTTGTCTTTTAAAGGCGGCAACTCACATGTTGAGCAATTATTGCAGCAAATTCACAAATCGACAAATTTGGACTCTGCGCCGAGCCGAATTGCTAATCAATTGGAATATATATCACAGCATCTGCGACGTAAAATGATGCTAGTGATTATTACTGATGAAAGTGAGATTACAGAAGAATGCCAACAGGTTTTTGCGGCGATTGCGAGGCGCAACATGAGATTGTTTGGGTGACTATCGGTGACTATTCAGGTATAAATTGTAATCATGAATCGTACGATATTGATGGGCTGAGTAAGTTTACCGTATTTTATCCGTAAGCAGAAGCAGATTCTACAAGAATTTAATAATTATCGAAACCAGCTTAGACTATCGCATACAAAAAAACGCTTGATAGATTAGGTATAGTTAGTGGCTATGTTTCTGGTGATCGTAATGTGGTTAGTGAATTATTTAAGATATTGGAGAGACAACGGCATGTCAAATAAATTAGAATTGCGTGAATGGGTGGATTATCAGCCGATTTGGCTGGTAATTGGATTGATCTTGCTTGTCTTATTGGTGGCGTGGTATTTTTTTGTGTTTTTTAGTACGAGGCGCAGAAAACAGCAGACATTGGCAACATTAAAGCCGAGACCATATATTCCGCCAGATTTGACTAATCTCAAAGCGAAATATCAGACGCTGATCAATGAAGTGGAACAAAAATACACGACAAAGGAATTGTCTGCGCGTCAGGTTCATCAGAAATTGAGCTATCTTTTGCGAATGTTTGTATTTGAGACGCGCGGGCATCGAGTTGATACGTTGACGCTGAACGATTTGAAAAAGACACGATACAGTGAATTGACTAAAGCTATCGAACAATTTTATATGCCAGAGTTTGCTGCTGTTGAGCGCGGAAATGTCCATGAAGCATTAGAGCTATCCAGAAAGGTGGTGGCTGAATGGAACTAGTAGCTTGGTGGTTGTCGTTATTACTGATATTGGTGTTGGTGATTGCGGGTGCTGTCTCGCGATTGCGTAATAAGAAACGCCAACCTAAAATTGCGGGAACTTCTTTACCAGTAGCTAATTCTTATAGATTAATCCGATTGCCTGAATATCAAAAATACTTTAGGCGATACAAACATCTGATATCGGTAGCTTTATTGATAGTCGCCGTGTCTGTTGTTATGATTATTATCTTAGCGGGGAGACCGACAACAAAGACGGTGATTGAGCCGGAGTCACGCAATCGTGATATTATGCTGTGTCTAGATGTTTCTGGATCTATGTATGAAGCTGACTCTGAGATCTTGAGAGTCTACGCAGAGCTTTCTAAAGGATTTAAAGGTGAGAGAATTGGTCTGGTGTTGTTTGATAGCTCGCCGGTTGTTGTTTTTCCTCTGACGGACGATTATGATTTTGTAACAAAACAGCTTGAATCTGCTGCTGAAGCATTTAAGTATTCTTTTAGCGGCAAGTATAACTCCGAGAAAACAAAGCGTATATATGATTTGATAAGTGGCGTATATGAGGGGGATGGCTCGTCGCTAATTGGGGATGGGTTGGCTGGTTGTGTTAATCGTTTTGACAAGCTAGATCATAAACGTTCGCGGTCGATAATATTTGGGACTGATAATTACCTGGCGGGAAGGCCGGTAGTTACACTAAAGGAGGCGGCTGAATATGCCAAAGATAAAGACATTCGCGTTTACGGTATTAATCCGGCAGATTATTCAACAGGTGGCAAAATATGGATCTACATCGGAAAAAAAGTCAAAGAGTTCAAGGAGTCGATGTTGCTGACGAATGGCGATTATTATAAAATGACTGATATTGGTGCCGTATCATCTATCATCGATAAAGTTACAGAGCAGGAGGCAACGCGATTTAAGGGAACTCCACAGATAGTTTACAGTGATCAGACAGTAATATTTTTAGCTATTTTGCTAATTAGCTTTGTTGCTTTAATGATAATTTCATGGAGATTGCGCGTATGATTTTACAGCCGCTTTTATCGTGGTGGATTTTGGCGATTATATTTTTACCAATAGTCATATTCTGCGTTTGGCTTATTGTAATAAACAAGACTGCTCGTAAAAGTTGGATGCGTCGCTTGGCGATAATTGTCCTAATATTACTGGCTTTCTTGCGTCCATCTATTCCTGGCGTGTCGAAGCATACTGGCAATGCATCGCTAGACGTATTTTTTATAATTGACGCTACGTATAGTGTAAAGGCGATGGATTATGATGGAAATAAAGAGCGATTAGAGGGGATTAGAAAAGATGTAAAAGACATTGCCGCCAAGCTGGTGGGGGCTCGGTTTAGCGTGGTGATTTTTGACACTAGCGCATATGTAGCGCTACCTTTAACCTCAGACACTTCAACACTAGCCTCAATAGTTGACACTATACAGCCACAATATGAATTTTATGGCAAGGGCAGTTCAATCGATATGCCATTAGAGATAACAGAGAAAGAATTATCTCGCGTTAGTAAGGTGTCTCCTGGTCGGGGACTAGTGTTATTCTATCTAGGCGATGGCGAGCAAACGGAGGAAGAGAAGCCCAAATCATTTAGTCCTATAAAAAAATATATCAAAGGCGGCGCAGTCCTTGGCTATGGCACGAGCTCTGGCGGTAAGATGCACGTACTTTTGGGGCTACAAAATACCAATGGGATAGTCAAGAATTTATCAAGGATCTTAGTACGGGCAATTATCCAGCGCCCGATGCTTTGTCGAAAATAGACGAAGCTAACTTAAAAAATATCGCTGATCAAGCGGGAATTAAATACATCCATCGTACTAAACCGGGCGAGATAGAAGGAGTAACGAAGGCTATTGATGTAGGCTCAATCGTTCGTCAGAATAAGGACATGTCTTCGTATGATGATATTTCGTGGATATTTATGCCACTAATCTTGCTATTGATATGCTTTGATGCAGGAGCTATTTATCATACGTTTCAGAATTTAAGGCGTCAACAAAAACGGAGTAAGTTATGAATAGAAGACCTTTTGATTTAGCAAAATTAGATTTTGAGGGGATACGATTACGCAAACGTAAGAAGTTATTACTATTTTCGTCATTACCGGTTGGTGTAGTGATGTTGATTACAATAAAAATGCTAAGTCTTCCTGTACTGTCTGGCGTTGCGCATATGAATTACGGTCAATCCCAGAATGATAGTGCGATCTCATGGTTGCAGCCGCTGACTTGGACGAATTGGATGGAGCCGTACAAAGTTTATTTTAATCAAGGCAATGCTTATTTCAAATCTGGAAAATATGATCAATCCGAAGGAAAATTTCGCCAAGCTTTAGAGTCTGTACCTGAGGCAAAAGAGTGTGATGTACGTATTAATTTAGCATTGAGTATTGAGCAGCAGGCTGATAGACTGCTATCGGAGAAAAAATACGATGCCGCAATTTTGAAATATGACGATGCTAAGGCGGTTCTTTACGATGGTGAAGATGGCTGTAACGTCAGGTTTCATAATAAGATGGCAGAAAGTGATAATAGCAACGATTCTGATGACAAAGAAAACGACAACCAGCAAGGAAGTGGTAATTCTGGTGACAATAGCCGGGACGTACGTAACATTGAAAAACGAATTAAGGTCAAGTCAAGTTCCGCGAAGCAGCGCAGGAACGATGACAAGATAACACAAACTGACGAGAAAGACAGCTCTACTAAGGATTTGAAGGACACTGAACAGAAAATGAAGAAACTTGAAGATAACGCTAATAAGGCTCAGAAGAAGCGTGTTGAGCGTAACCAACAAAATAGACATAATGAAGATTACGAGAAAAAAATCACGGCAAAAGTGATTATAGAAAGAAATCTTGGTAAGTTCTATTTTTTTATCGCCACGAATTGCGTCGATGAGTTCGATAGGGAATAACATCATCGTCTTTTGGCTTGGCTCCGTGGAGATTCGCTCTAAGGTGTTCAATGTTCGCAGATTGATGGCGCCTTGAGTTTTTGCTAGGATTTCTGCGGCTTGGGCTAATGTTTCAGCTGCGGCTTTTTCTCCGTCAGCGTTGATGATGTTGGCTCGTCGCTCGCGTTCTGCCTCACTCTGTTTGAGTATGGCACGCTTCATATCGCCAGGGAAGCTCGATGTTCTGAATTTTAACGTTCTCGACATCGATACCCCACTTGTCGGTTTCGGCATCAACAATTTCCTTGATCTGCTGGGAAATTTCTTCACGCTTGGCAAGCAAATCGTCCATATCAACATTTCCGGTGACGTCACGCAGCGCTGCTTGGGCAAATTGACTAGTCGCGTAGATATAGTTCGTGGTTTCCAACACGGCTTTTGGCGCGTTGATGACTCGGAAGTAAACCACCGCATCAACGCCGACCGTGACGTTATCTTTGGTGATGACTTCTTGTTTTGGAACGTCAATTGGAGTTGAGCGAATATCGACCAACATCATCGTCTGCAATCCTGGAATGACGACTCTTAATCCTGGTTCGCGAACGCCAGTAAATTTACCGAGCGTTAAAACCACACCGCGCTGATATTGATTGACAATTTTAATGCCGCCAAGCACATAAAGCCCGATAGACACTAAGATGATTACTACAAATACTCCCATTTTTCCTCCTATTTATATAGATCCATTGTAGCATTTTGCGCGAGGAAAGTGTAACGGTGGACGACTTTTTGGCTTTATGGATTTCGCGATATAATGGAAGTATGAGTGATAGCAGGCAGCCACTGGCTGAACGGATGAGACCGCAGACGCTGGACGAGGTGATAGGGCAGAGTCATTTGCTTGGCGAGGGCGAGTTATTGAGGCGAATAGTTAAGAATGGCGAGCCGGTTAGTTTGATATTGTGGGGTCCACCGGGAACTGGAAAAACAACGTTGGCGCGGATTATCGCACGTGAGGTGAAGGCGGAGTTCATTGAATTGTCGGCGGTTACAAGCGGAAAAAAAGACGTTGAACAAGTGATTGAACATGCCCGCCAAAATTGGAATTTAGAACTTAGAACAATTCTATTCGTTGACGAAATCCACCGATTTAATAAAGCTCAACAAGACGCGTTTTTGCCGCACGTTGAGAGTGGGCTAATTACGCTAATCGGTGCGACGACCGAGAATCCGAGCTTTGAAGTCATCACGCCGCTACTGTCGCGTTCGCGGGTTTTGGTTCTCCAGCGATTGACAAAAGACGAAATCATATCTGTATTAAAAAGAGCGTTGAAAGTTCTGAAAAAGTCCAAGCAAGTTTCGCCCAAAGCCCTGGATTATTTGGCGGAATTGTCGGATGGCGACGCAAGGGTGGCGCTGGGCAATTTGGAATTGGCGCTGAGTTTTAATGAAAAAGTAACGCCGGAAGTGGTTAAGGCGGCGGCTCAGAAGCGACTTCCGGGCTATGATAAAAAAAGGCGATTCGCATTACGATGTGATTTCCGCTTTCATCAAGTCGCTAAGAGGCAGTGACGCGACGGCTGCGACGTATTATTTGGCGCGAATGATTGACGCGGGCGAGGATCCGAAGTTTATTGCTCGGCGAATGGTGATTTTTGCATCGGAAGATATCGGGCTGGCGGGCAATGGTGCGCTGAGCTTGGCAATTGCGACGTTTGAGGCTGTCGAGCGCGTCGGTCTTCCGGAGGGCCAAGTACAATTTATTTCATTGCGCTATTGCGTTGGCTCGTAGTCAGAAATCGCGTGAAATTACCGATTTGATGCACGGCGCTTTTGAATTGGCACGTAAATATCCGAATTCTCCTGTGCCGTTACATCTCAGGAATGCTCCGACCAAATTGATGAAAGATTTGGGCTATAACAAGGACTACAAATGGCAAGCTGGCTTTAAGCATGACAAAGGATTTTTACCAGAGGAAATTAAGGATGTGGTATAATTGACATATCAATATTCTTAAAAGGAGAAGTTAATATGTCAAAACAAGAACCTCAGCAGCCGCAATATGCGCCACAGCCTGATCCAAACGCACAATACGGTCCCGCACCACAACCGCAGAACACGCCGTATGAACAGCAACCGGTCAGCCAGCAATATTTTGCACAACCTCAAGCAGCGCCAGTGCAATATGTCGTGATGGCGGAATCCCTGAAGGGTGTTAAGGGTTGGTTAATGTTCTTTGTGGTTTGTTTCGTTATCGGTAGCCTTATCAATACAGCAGTGTTTTTCCAGGCAATAATGAATCTTAGCCAGCCTGAAAACGTCATTTCTTTGATATTCTCACCTATACTAGTAGTCTTGGCTATTTGTGCAGTTGTGTTTATAGTAATGCAGAAGCGTCTTGGTAAGTGGCTAGCTATTGCTACGATCGCCACGGCTGGATTGGGCAACGTTGCAAATGCGGTAGTTATATATGCATCCGGAAGGTCGGAGGTAGACGCTCCAGCATTTATTACTGCAATCGTTACAATGCTAATAGTAGAAGGATTGGTAATCTTGTACTTCTTCGCTTCTCGTCGAGTCAAAGAAACCCTTGTCAACTAACCGATTCTTACATTAAAAATAGCCGCCTCATTACGGGGCGGTTATTTTTGTGGTTTACGCAATTATTGTTTCGCGGCGCGCTTTCGCTCGTTTGCGTCCAGATATCGCTTGCGAAGTCGTAATGACTTTGGCGTAACTTCCAAAAGCTCGTCATCTTCGATAAAGTCGATACATTGCTCCAAGCTAAATTGCGTAAATGGCGTCAATTGCACAGTTCCATCCGACGATTTGGAGCGCATGTTGGTCAAGTGCTTGGCTTTACAAACGTTTATTTCGATGTCTTCTTGGCGATTGTAAATCCCGACAATCATTCCAGCATAAACTTCTGTTCCTGGTCCGACCAATAGTTCACCGCGCGCCTCAGCTGCTTGCAAAGCGTAAGGTGTTGTTGTGCCAGCCTCAAACGCGATCAAAACTCCATTGCGGGTTTTTGGCAATTTTCCGCCAAGCGGTTGATATCCGTGAGGCAGGGAATTCATAATAACCGTACCTCTGGTGGCGGTCAATAAAATGTTGCGCAGACCAATCAGCGCCCTCGTTGGCAAAATGTAAGTCAGGCGAGCAGCACCAGCGGTGGTCGTTTCCTGGGATTTCATTTCGGCGTGTCGCGCGCCAAGCTCTTGGCTAATCGCGCCGATAAATTCGCTTCCAACTTCAATTTGCAATTCTTCAATCGGTTCTTTTTCGACGCCATCCTCGGTAATTGTAACAACTTGCGGTCGTCCAACTTCAAACTCAAAAGCCCTCACGTCGCATGGTTTCAATCAAAACGCTCAAGTGCAATTCGCCACGCCCAGAAATCGTAAAGCCAATTCCATTTTCCTCGACTCGTAACGCGACATTGGTCTCAAGCTCTCGCTTTAATCGGTCGCCAATTTGCCTGGATGTCGTAAACTCGCCCTCGCGACCTTTCATTGGGCTGGTGTTTGGTCCGAGATACATGCTCAGAGTTGGCGCTTCAATGTCAATTGTTGGCAGCGCTTCAGGCTGTTCTTTATCAGCAATCGTATCGCCAATATGCGCGTCAGCCACGCCAACCAGCGCCACAATGTCGCCTGCAAAAGCTTCGTCAAGTTCCTCACGATTCAAGCCACGATAGCCAAAAACTTTCTCAATTCGTGCGGAGCCTGCGACTTCGCCATTTTTCATCAAACTGACCTGCAGGCTACGCTTAACGGATCCGCGAGCAATTCGCCCAATCGCGTATTTCCCCTGGAATGTGTCATATTGTAAGCTGGTAACAAGCAATTGAAACGCGCCATCTTCTGTCACGTCTGGCGCTGGAATATCGTTAATGATCGCGTCAAAAATTGGCGTCAAATCCGCGTCTTCGTCGGTGTTTGCAGGAATTTCTTTCCATGATTTTCCGTCGCGTCCGATTGCGTAATAAATTGGATATTGCAATTGAGAATCGTCGGTCGCTAGCTCCAAAAACAGATCACTCAACTCGTCTTCAACTTCGGCAATTCGTCTGGCTGGCTTGTCAATCTTATTGATAATCACAACAGGTTTCAATCCCAGCTCAAGCGCCTTCGCTAATACAAATTTGGTCTGAGGCATCGGACCTTCCTGTGCGTCCACGATCAGCAGAACGCCGTCAGCCATATTCAAGGTTCGCTCAACTTCGCCAGAGAAATCGGCGTGTCCTGGCGTGTCAATGATATTTATTTTGTAGTCGCCGTAAAAAATTGACGTTTGTTTGGCGGTGATGGTGATACCGCGCTCGTGTTCTTGATCGCCGGAATCCATAATCAATTCCTGGCTCATCTCGGCTTGGTTGTCGCGGAATGTTCGCGACTGCTTTAATAGCCCATCAACCATGGTCGTTTTGCCGTGGTCGACGTGGGCAATAATGGCAATGTTTCGAATCTTGCTAGCGTCCTTCATAAAAATATGGTCTGATATTAACACAGACCTTCCTTTAAAGGTAATTATATCACGAAATAATAGAGGTGAAAAGTTTTTAGAAGATGGCACTAAGAAGTGTATTTAATTATAGTTTGTGTTATTTTTTTCGGTTGGCATTAAATAAATAAAAAGTCAATCTGGCGACGGCTGTGTTGATTTTTTATGTCCATGTGATATAAATTAATAAACTAGTTTCATCAATGAACTTATTGATATAAGAGATGACTATTCAGGAGAGGATAATTTATGTTTGGCGAGCTACAGCCTTTGGATACTGAAAGATATGTTGAAGAACTGAGTCGTATAATTAGGAAGCTTGGAGACATCGCAAGTGGAAGTAGAGAGCCGGAGGTAGATGCCAAAGTGAAAAAGCTTATATCGGACGCTGAAGGTATTCTTGGAATATGGTGGTGCGCTACTTGTCCTGACTGCGAAGAAGCGTTATCTGACGAGGATGCAGCGAGCGAACAGGCAATGCAGGACCGTGCTGAGGACTGTGCTGAGGAAATAGAATTTTTGCCAGAAAATAGAGGATATTAGTTCGTTTGTCAATTTATAGCACAAGTTTCATGCTTGTTCCAATTATTAAAAATCACCCTGAGCATGGGTGATTTTTTTATGGTGAAAAATTGTCAAAAATGGTGGGAAATACAGGGCTCGAACCTGTGACCTCACGAATGTGAATCGTGCGCTCTAGCCAACTGAGCTAATTTCCCGTAATTACATCTGCCGTTTTATTTAACGAACTCGTGATGTGAGCTAATTATAGTTCAGGTTTCAAGTCCTGACAAGTTACGCCGAGTATATCCTATTTACTTTATACAAGTGTGATATAAACAAAAGTAGCTTTTGTTGACAAGTTGAGTAAACAAGGAGACTATACGAACGGTGATAATAGGCGCAGAAAAGGTGCTTCCTGAGGGGTCGGAATATCCAGATATGAGTCTATCGTCCCTCGTTGCTGATACGATCATGGTCTGTTCCAATACTAATGATTGGGATTGGCAGGTAATGTCACCATTGATGATACCTGGGCTATTTCCACACAAAGACTACGTGACAAAAAACGATTTAGTATTATGGGCTCAGTCCAATAATTTTCCCCTAGACGATACTTACTCCTGTACTAGTGGTAATGAAGAATGTTTTTTATGCAAGAGCTGCATGGCAAAGAAAAGAATAATTCAATAAAGGAGGGGGCTTTATGAATATAACCTACGCCACAACCAACAAATATAAATTAGCTGGAGCAAACCAGGCATTATTGGGGGCGGGTCTAACACTCACGGCTCCCGACAGGGAGCTACCTGATGTACCAGAAATTCAATCAGATAGCCAAGAAGAAGTATCCATTGATAAAGCTCAAAAATACTACGAGCTACTAAAGAGCCCACTGGTTGTTATGGATTCTGGACTGTTCATCAAAAGCCTCAAAGGTTTTCCAGGGGTTTATACGAAGTACGCACTTGATACTATCGGCATAGAAAACATAGTAAAATTGCTTAAAGATGACAGAGGGCATACACTCAGCGTACGGTTACGTATATAGATGGACTAGAAATCAAGACGTTTACGTACAAAGTGCATGGTGAATTACTCAGCGAACCACGCGGCGAGAATGGTCGTGACTACGATAAATATTTCAAAGTTGATGGCGCAAACAAGACGATAGCTGAGATGAGTGACGATGAAAAGACCGACATGATAGCTGTAGTATGGAAGGAGTTGGCACGGTGGTTGCAGCAAAAATAAGTTCAGCAGAGGCGAAACTGACGACGCCATAAAAGATTAATTAAAAATCACCCAACTCTAGGGTGATTTTCTTATGGTGAAAAATTTCAGTTCTTGGTGCGGATGAAAGGACTTGAACCTTCACGCCGTGAGGCACATGCTCCTAAGGCATGCGTGTCTACCAATTCCACCACATCCGCATAACCTGATTATATCAAAACAAATTCTACTTATCAACTGTCCGCGCTTATGTTAAAATTGAAGTAACATGCTAAGGAGGATTGATGAATAAAGTTGCGAAATATTTGAATGAACATCTTAGTGGCGAAGTCGCGTCGCAGGATTTTGCATTGAGTCAAGTTGAGGTTGACAATGGACTTTTGGCGCGCCGACCAGAAATGATTGTTCGTGCGGCTAATATGAACGACATCAGGAAAGTGATGCGATTTTGTTCTCAATTGGCAGAGAAAGGTCATGTTTTACCTGTATTTGTTCGTGGTTGTGGCAATGATGAAACTGGCGCGGCGACGAATAAGGGCATTGCAATTGACGAAAAAACGTATATGAATCGTGTGGTTGGTATTGATCCTCGCCAGCAGCTGATTCATGCTCAAGCGGGAATCTCTCTTTCGGCAATCAACGCAACTTTGTCTACTCATAAAGGCTTGGGTTTGCCGCGAACCTCATATGTGGCGGAAGAAGGCACAAATTGGTGGCGCAATTAACACAGCTCCGTCTGGAATGTTATCTGGCGCGCATGGTCGTTTTGCTGATGCCGTTCAGCAGCTTGAAATTGTTCTAAGTAATGGCGACGTGATTCAGACTGGGCGTATATCTCGACGTGAATTGAGTAAGAAAAAAGGATTATCGACGTTTGAGGGCGAGATTTATCGAGAGATTGACAATTTAATCTCAGATAACGCCGAGCTGATTTCGCAAATGGATCCAGCTCTGCCAGATACGGTTGGCTACAGCGGGATTTCTCGGGTGAAGCAAAAAGACGGGTCGTTTGACTTGACGCCGCTGTTTATTGGTAGTCAGGGAAGTCTGGGTGTGATTTGCGAAGTTATTATGAAGGCGCAATTTATTCGTCCGGAATATTCAGTTGTTGCCGCATCATATAAAAAGTTGTCAGACGCGCAATCAGCCGTGGAATTGGCAATGAAAAATAAGGCGTCGGCAGTGGAAATAATCGACGGGCGATTCTTCCGCCAAGCTGCGGTCGTCGGTAAAGTGGTTGAGTGGGCGCCGAAAAGAATGCTTTAAGGGCGCGGTGGTCTTGGCTATCTTTGATGACTTTTTCTGACAGAGCGCGTAATAAAGCCGCGAAGAAATTGACTAGAAAATTGGAATCATCAGAAGCAATTGACATAAAAACTCTGCACCTGGAAGAGCAGGATTTGTTCAGTTTGCATTCTGTTTTGGCCTTGGCTGAAACCCCAAGCGAGCCGCATATGATTACGCCACGCGTTTTCTCCGGTATTTTAATGGCGCCAGAAAAGATTGATAGTTTCCTTAGCGAGTTGAAGTCGCTGGAATCTAAGTACGGCGTGGATTTGCCAGTCTTTGTTGATTTTTCAAGCGATTATATTTCTCTACATCCGACGTTTGATAGTAAAAAGGTGAGTGAACGCCAGAAGATTCTTCAATTATTGGCGGAAATTTCTCAGATTGTTGATAAGTACGAAGGTTCATTTGCAGGATTTGGTGGTGACGGAAGATTGAAGGCTAACTTTATCTATAAAAATCTGCCAGATGACGAAAAACAATTATACGCGAAGGTGAAAAAAATCTTTGATCCAGCTGGAATTTTTAACCCAGGAATTAAAGCGGAGGCTCAACCGAAGGAGTTGGCAGCGGAGTTAAACGCGTGGTGTAAGCTTCGTAATCAAGCTTGATACTGGGTGAAAATTGGGCTATAATTGACGCGTAGCCCATGCGGATGTGGCGGAATTGGTAGACGCGCTAGCTTCAGGTGCTAGTGTACGCAAGTACGTGAAGGTTCAAGTCCTTTCATCCGCACCAAGAACTGAGATTTTTCACCATAAGAGAATCACCCGTAGTTAGGGTGATTTTTAATGTTATAAGTTCAGAGTCTACATGACAGCAATCGTAAAAGAACAATCACCTGTCATGTAGAGTAGAGAATCGCTAGGATTGCAGGTAACCACTGGAAATCTTCATGATATGGAGAAGGATGCTATAGATAATGACCTGAAGATCAGCCACTAAATTTGCCTCTTCCTCGTCTTCCATGGGGATGCTCCCCAAGACCTCCTTGATGGTTGTGAATGCGAATGAGGCTGATAGTGTCCCCTCAAAGACATCTTCTATACTATCTTTTGCGTCAAATCCATCGGAGTCAATTCCCTCTTTGTCACACTCCCCAAGGAAGTAGTAGTATACGAGATCTCCTAGACTCTCCGTATGATCCTGTACTGATTCAATAGACCTTCTGAAACAGAGCTCCTTGACGGGATCTTCAAAACGGAAATTATTGAGGATATCATCGAGGATAGTACGACGAATGTCCTTTCAAAATAGCCTGAGCAATCCAGTTGCCATATTGAGGTGGATTACGTAGGTCTCGAATCGCATGGACATGGTTTTCACCTTTCTTCTGGTGTTCTCATCTCTGCGGGTGTGCAGCGAAGTGTTGTTCTCTTAACAACACAAGATGAGATCTTAGTTCTCTTATGGCGGGTTAAAAAGAAATAAAACTCATCTTGTGTTCGATTGCCTGTCAAAGTTCACTTTCAGACGAGGATTTACTCAACTCATCAACGAAAGCTACTTTCATTTATACCACACTTGCGTAAAAAAGTCAATAGAATGCATAAAAAAACAGCCTCAAATGAGACTATTCCAAAATAATTTCAGGGGATATATGACAAGCAGCCATAAAGAGAATTAATCACGCTCATCATATACCCCGTGCCGTTAGTATTCCGTGTTGCAGTCCTCCGTGTGGTCCAGAAGATCTTCAATCAGTTGCGCCAACTTGGTGGCGTTCTCGCCCAACTGGGCGAGTTGCTTTTTTGATTTCGGGCTCAGCGGCTAGGCCGAGTAACTGGAGGTCTCTGAACGTATAGTCGATTGTGAGGAATTTTCCTTCCTCAGACGCGATTGCGTACTCGAGGTACGTTTTCAGATTCGATTCGACGACATCATCACTCATGGCTCTCGCCTCTCTAGTGTTTTCTCGCCCTCACTGTGATATATGTGCATTCTTTATGCACAAGACGAGATTTTATCTCTTTAAAGTTCTTAGGAGAAATAAAAACTCGCCTTGTGTTTTGGCTGCTTGTCAATGAACGTTTTCGGATGAGGAGTAATCTCAACTCATCAACAAAAACCAATATTACTTATACCATTCTATGGTGATTAAGTCAATAGAAGGCTCTCAGGTTTTGTTATTTACTCAGGAACTTTGATAAAATAACAGAGATGGAAGATAAAAGAAACGTTATTGATAAGTTTAAGGGTCGGAGCGAATCGGAGATTATAAATGAGTTGGATTCTGAGGATCACGGTTTGATGATTGCGCTGGAAAATACCGAACGAGATTTTAATATGGGGACAATTGTCAGGAGCGCTAATGCGTTTGGCGTGCGGCAGATTTATGTAATTGGGCGCAGGCAATGGAATAAGCGCGGTGCGATGATGACGGATAAGTATTTGCACATTACGTATCTGGCGACGACGGAAGAGTTTGTTGAGAAAATGCGGACTGAAGGTAGGGAAATTATTGCGATTGATAATATCGAGGGTAGCGTGAATATGTCGAAAACGTCGCTACCAAAGCACGCGGTTTTGGTGTTTGGGCAAGAAGGGCCGGGGATTTCTGCGGAGTTGGCTGGCGCTGCGGATCAGATTGTGGCGATTGAGCAATTCGGCTCGACTCGTTCTATAAACGTCGGTGCGGCAGCGACCGTGGCGATGTATTGTTGGCTGCAGCAAAATGTGCTGGCGGAAAATAGCTAATTGATTTCTACGCCTTGTTGGCTCAAAAAAATTACGAGTTTTATCATCTAATTTACAATTTATGAAACGCGATCGTGCTGCCAATTTCCCGCTGTCATAGACAAATTGTGTTTCCTCATCATATTTGATGCCGCGGAAGTCACAGTCCTCCGCTTCAATAATAGCTTTTGCGCCACGAAAATCCACGTTCCGAACCGACGAATTGGTAAAATAAATCGGTTGCCCATAAATATGCTTTGCGTCGTCCAGATTACAATTCTGAAACACGAAAAAGCCCATGACAAACTGGTCGAAATCAACGCCAGAAAAATCCTCATCAACAAATCGAACAGTCTCCCCCTCCTGGATAGTGGGGTAGCGCTCACGCTGGTAAGCTGGCAAATCATTGGCGCGAATGGCAGCAGCGATTTTATTAGTAGCTCTCATAATACAAGGATAGAGCATTTTGGTTTATGCCAAAGGCAAGGGCAGACATGCTTAGGTCTGCGAAGTAGTGACTAGATTAGACTAGCCCCTAATCTTGGCGGGGCACATCCTGCCAATCACGGTTCTGAGGGATATCTGCGAGGCGTGCCGTCGGCGTTGTAGACCGCCGTCGCATGTCCGATAGAGCCATCCCCAGTGGGTCCGTGCTGGTTGTAGTAGTATCCGCCCGGAACGTTGGGATCGTTGGTCGAGTTGACGGTGTGGGAAGTCCCATCCGGGTCGATCCAACGCTCGCCATCCTGGTAGCCGCTCATAGACTACACCTTTCTACTAGTGCCTGCTCAATGCGCAGAATTACGCAAAAAGCTAGTATATACATATATCAATTATTAGATCCGCTGTCAACAGATACTTTACGAAAAGCGTGAAATTTGCTACAATAGAGGCATGATTTTACCTAAATTCCATCATTCACACGCGTTGCCGAGGTAGGACTCTGATTTTTGATTGTACGCGCCGAGTTCTGCCTCGGCGTTTTTGATTGCTATAAATAAGAAATAATGACATAATGGAGCTAACATGAGCAGTTTATCTACACAAAGTTACAAAGGTTCGCGAGATTATTTTCCAGAGGAAAAGCGTCTGCAGAATTATATTTTTAATGTTTGGCACAAGACGGTTGAGAGTTTTGGCTATGAAGAATACGGCGCGCCGCTACTGGAGCCGCTGGATATTTATTTGGCGAAGTCTGGTCAAGAATTGGCGGGCGAGCAAACATACGCTTTTGAAGATCGTGGCGGTCGAATGGTGGCGATTCGTCCTGAGATGACGCCGTCGATTTCTCGAATGGTGGCGGCTAAGCGCCAGGAATTGGCTATGCCTGCACGGCTGTATTCCATTGCTAATTTTATGCGCTATGAACGTACCGCAACGTGGGCGTGAGCGTGAGTTTTGGCAATTGAACGCGGATTTGTTTGGCGTGGACGGCGCGACGGCGGACGCGGAGATTATTGAGCTGAGCCACGCTGGCGTGATGAATTTTGGCGCCAAGCAGGAAATGTTTACAGTCAGGGTTAATAATCGCCAATTGATAAATCGTCTGATGAGTCAATTTTTGAAGCTTGATATTGTTGGTTCGACGATGATGATGAAGCTGCTCGATAGGAAAAAAATAAGATTCCTGCCGAAGAATTTAAGCGTCAGGCGATTGAGATTTTTTTGGTAGTCAAGCGTCGGAAGGTCTGCCGAAGCTAGCAAAAAAATGATCAGTATGAAGTCTGTTGATGATTTGCCGAGCGAATTGATGGAAGATGAAAGCGTCAAGCAGCTTCGCGAAGTGATGAAATTGCTTAGCCAAAAAGGCATTACGAATGCGGTGTTTGATGTCACTCTGATGCGCGGACTGGACTATTACACGGGCATGGTTTTTGAGCTTTTTGACAATTCACCAGAGAATAACCGAGCGTTGTTTGGTGGTGGACGATATGACGGATTGGTTGGGCTATTTGGCGTTGAACCGATTGCTACGGTCGGCGTTGGCATGGGCGCAACAACGATGGAGCAATTTTTGGAAGTGCACGGCTTGTTGCCTAAATTGGCGTCTAAAACAGATGTATATATAATTCCGGTGTCAAAAGAATCTATGGTTGGCGCGGACGATTTGGCACGAAAATTGCGCAGTGAAGGCGTGCGAGCTGAGTTGGATATCACTGGTAGAAAGATTGACAAGCAGATAAAAGCGGCACTAAAAAAAGCAAATTCCGTTTGCGGTGTTTGTGGGTGAGGATGAAATTGCTAGCGGTGCATACACGGTTCGAAACTTGGTGGAATCTGACGAGCAGAAAGTTGGCGCTGAGCGAATTGTGACAATTGTCAAAGATCGTCGATATGATGGCGATGAAGACGCTCTGTTTGAGGTATAGCCTGATATCTGTTATAATTAGTCTTTATGAAGACTACTGTAAAAACTATCAGATACTAAAGTTCAATTGACGATTTCTTTGGGTGCTAGCGAATTGGCTGACGCAGAGCAGGTTTCCTTGACAAAGTTGGCGCGCGACATCAAAGTTCCAGGTTTTCGCAAAGGAAAAGTTCCCGCAAGCATAGCCGCTAAGCATGTTGATCCGAATGCTTTACAGGAGCAGATCTTAGAGAACGCTTTGTCAAAGGCTGTAGCTGAGGCGTTTTTGCAGGAAAAATTGCAAGCTTTGGATCGACCTAGCGTTGAGGTGAAGAAGTTTGTACCAGGTGCTGAATTGGAATTTACGGCTGAAGTTGAAGTTATTCCGCCAGTAAAATTGGGCGATTACAAAAAATTGACAGCGAAAAAAGAAGTAGCCAAGGTCGAAGATAAAAGATGTCGACGAGGTTATTGAACGAATTCGTAAAAACTATTCCGAAAAATCAGAGGTCAAGCGTGCCGCTAAGGCTGGCGATGAAGCCGTGATTGACTTTACGGGAAAGAAAGATGGCGTGGCGTTTGAGGGCGGTTCGGCTAAGGAATATGGCTTGAAGCTTGGCGAAGGTCAATTCATTCCTGGATTTGAAGAAGGTGTGATTGGTCATAAGGCTGGCGAAGAATTTGATTTGAAACTGAAATTCCCAGAGGATTATCATGCTGAGAATTTGGCGGGTCAAGACGTTGTGTTTACCGTGAAACTTCACAAGGTTAATGAATTGAAATTGCCAGAACTAAATGATGAATTTGCTGCAAAATGCGGTCCATTTACAGAGATGAAAGAAGTAAAAGAGGACATTAAGCGCGAGCTTACCGCACAAAAAGAGCGCGAAGCTGATGAGAAATTTAAGGACGCGCTGGTTGGTGAGTTGACGAAAAAAAGTAAAGCCGCGCTGCCAGAACTTTTGGTTGAGGACCAATTGCGATCAATCGAGCGTGATTTGACTCAGAATTTGATGTATAGCGGACTGAGTTTGGACAGTTATTTGAAAACTCAGGGCTTCAAGGATAAAGAAGAGTGGACTAAAAAAGAGGCTCGTCCAGCGGCTGAAAAGCGCGTTAAGGCTGGTCTGGTATTGGCTGAATTGTCAAAAGAATTGAAGATTGACGCTTCTCGTGACGAGATTCAAGAACAGATTAATTTCTTTAAGCAACAATACGGCAAAGATAAGAAAATATTAGAGCAATTTGATAATCCAAACGTCCACCGCGACATTGCCAATCGGATGATTACAGATAAGACCGTTGCTAAATTGGTTGAATTAAACACGAAGAAATAGGGTAAATATGCCAAAATCATATCTCATCCCAACTGTCGTTGAAAAGTCGGCTGACGGCGAGCGTGCTTTTGATATCTATTCGAGATTGTTGAATGAGAGAATTATTTTCCTTGGCGAAGACGTTAACGAGCATACCGCGAACAGCGTAGTGGCGCAATTGTTGCATTTGGCATATGTTGACCCGCAAGCTGATATATCGCTATATATCAATAGCCCAGGCGGTAGTGTTTATGACGGAATGGCAATTTACGACACGATGAATTTTATTAAGCCCGATGTGGCGACGTATGGAATTGGTTTGCAGGCAAGCATGGGGGCGTTTTTGCTCAGCTCTGGCGCTAAGGGCAAGAGGTTTTGCTTGCCGCATGCCAAGGTTATGATTCATCAGCCGTCTTCTGGAACGCACGGAAAAGTGACCGACATGGAAATTGACATGAAGGAAACTTTGGAAGTTAAGGAGATGCTAGCGAAGATTATGGCGAAAAACACCGGTCAGAAGTTAGCTAAGGTTAAGTCCGACATGGAGCGTGATTATTGGATGACGTCGGATGAAGCTGTAAAGTATGGACTGATTGACAAAGTCTTGACTAAATTGTCGTAAAAATTTGCGTGTTTGTTGTTAAAACTACTAGTGATTTTGCTTGTGGTTTTTGGAGGATATTGTCATAATTTGAAGTAGGTGAGGAGGGTTTATGAGGCAATATTTAAACGCATTGAAATACATTCGTGATAACGGTGCGCAAAAAGGCGATCGTACGGGAACGGGGACGACAGAAGTTTTTGGTATTCAGACGCGATATAATTTGGCGGACGGATTTCCGGCGATGACCACTAAGAAGTTATATTTCAAAAAGCGTCGCTCATGAGCTTTTGTGGTTTCTTAAGGGTACGGGCAATATTGAATATTTGGCGCAAAACGGTGTTCATATTTGGGATGAATGGCTATATAAAAATTACCTAGAAAAAACTGGTCAGAAAATACCGGAAATTAACGGTGACGAATGGCGTGCTGGCATGAAGGAATTTATTGATAAGATTGCGAGCGATCACGCGTTTGCTGAAGAATGGGGAAATTTGGGCCCTGTTTATGGTGTTCAATGGCGAAAATGGCCGGACGGAAAGGGCGGAACTATTGACCAGATTCAGAGCGCCATTGACATGATAAAGACGAATCCAGAATCGCGTCGGAATATAGTGAGCGCGTGGAATGTGGCGGAAATTGATGACATCGTCCAAGCTGGCGGGCTGCCTCCGTGCCATACGATGTTTCAATTTAACGTAAGACCTGGCAAGAACGGCGAGAAGGACAAGCTGGATTTGGCGCTGACTCAGAGATCGGCGGATATGTTCCTTGGGGTGCCGTTTAACATTGCCAGCTATGCACTGCTTTTGTCGATTGTCGCTCAAGTTACCGACAAACAGCCCGGCGAGTTTATTCACACCTTAAATAGCGCGCATATTTACAATAATCACCGCGCGCAAGTTGACGAGCAATTATCACGCCGTCCGCTGCCACTACCGAAACTGTGGCTTAATTCAGATATCAAGAATATTGACGATTTCACGATTGATGATATCCGTCTGGAGAATTACGAGTGCCATCCAGCGATAAAAGCGCCGATTGCGGTATAAGTTAATTGTGTCTGCCGACTGAAATGGCTATAGTTTACTTTTTGCGGGAATTTTTCTTTGGCGGAAGTATATACTTACCAGCTTCCGGGTCATACAATAAGGTAGCAATCTTTCCTGCTATATACTTCACTCGTCCATCATCGTCGGGCGCTTTATTGAACAGCATGACATCCTCTTTGAATAGTCCGGTAGCTTTGTCAGGGTATTGTGCACCTCTGAGTATTGCGTTCGTAGTGTATTCTGAGCTGTCTTCAGAGTTTAATATTTGTATACGCGCTTCGTTATTCACGTGTTATATTGTACCACAAATACCAAGTACTGTCAACTTAAGAAGGCTATTTTCTTTTATACGTCACAAAATCAAAATCGTAATTATTTTCAGCGTCTGCTGGGTGATGTGTGCGACTTGTTTCCTCCCATGCGTCCATATTTATCTCTGGGAAAAAAGTGTCAGCATCGGGGAATTCGGCGTCAATTTCCGTGGCGTAAATAGTGTCAATTTCTGGAATATCTAGCGCGTCTTTATAAACTTGTGAGCCGCCAATAATAAAAGTCGGATATCGGGATAAAGCTAGGGCGCTTCGTAAATTCATAGCCGTAAGAACTTTTTTGACACCTGTCGGTTTTGATGAGATGACAATATTTTCTCTGTCTGGAAGCTGTCGTGAGCCAATTGATTCAAACGTTTTTCTGCCCATGATGACGTTGCTATTTCTCGTCAAACGCTTAAAATTCACCAAGTCGGCTGGCAGACTTCGCCCCCACGGCATATCGCCATTTTGTCCGATGGCGCGGTTTTTATCGTAAGCTACAATAATGGCCTTTTCCATAATTTCAGTTTAACATGCTGTAAAATTTACTGAAAGCTTGATAGAAATGCGTAAACTTGCCATAATAAGATTTGGTAGAAAAAATCACGCAATGGGAGGTGTTTAGTGAGCGTGTACTCAAATAAAGATATATTAGCGGCGATTGAAGACGGGACAATTGTCTGTACGCCGTTCAACCCAAAAAACGTATCGGAAGCCAGCTTAGATTTTACGCTAGGCTTTAATTTTTATAAGCAGGAATATGATGATATTTCGCGAGTTTATAATCCGTTTGACGAGTCTGATGTCAATCGATACTTCAAGGGTCCGCTTAAGGCGATTCCGCACGCCGAATGGTGTGAGCGGCACGGTTTTCGGGAATTTAAGAATATTCCGCCAGATCATCCGATTATTGTTCTGAAGCCTGGTGAGCGAATTTTGGCGCATACGCACGAATTTGTTGGAATTCGGACGCATGGCGGCGCGGCTGAGGTGAAAAGTCGTAGCTCTTGGGGGCGAAACGGCGTGGCGGTTTGTTTTGATGCTGGCTGGGTTGATCCGGGATATATCAATAGGATTACTCTTGAGATTTATAATTTGAATAAGCATGAGAGCGTAGTTTTGCCTGTCGGTGAGAGAATTGGGCAATTGATTTTTCATCACACTGGTCAGGTTGACGGCGGATATGCTAGTGGACGCGACGGAATGAGTGGCAAATATCAGCACACTGACGATTTGGATGAGTTGATAAAAACTTGGCGTCCAGAAATGATGTTGCCGCGGGCGTTTAAGGATCGCCGGCATAAACCGATGGAAATCGCGGGACTTGGCGAGGGGATTTTGTGATGATGGCGGGTTCAATGTTTCGCTCACGAACGAAAGAAAAAGAATATATCGATCACAGGAAAAAACATAAATCTGATGGCTGCGATTTTTGTCAATTGGTAAAACATCACACAGATCAGGTCGTTGACGAAACGGCGCATTGTCTGATTATTAAGAATAGATTTGGCTATAATTTTTTTGGGATGGCTGCGGCGTGGACGACCATTTGATGGTGATACCGAAACGGCACGTGGATTCATTGGCGAATTTGAGCGATGAGGAAAAAGATTGACTATATGAATCAGATTGCGAAGTTTGAGAATAACGGCTATTCGATTTACGCTCGAGCGCAAGGAAGCAAGTCTAGGTCAATGGCGCACCAGCACACGCATTTTATAAAAATTGATGGCAAAACGAAAAAAATGGCTGGTATTTCTACAGAAGCCGCACATTGTGATTACGAGGTGATGATGAGCGACACGGAAAAATATATAGTTATCGAAGGTAATGACGGGACGGGTAAGTCGACGCAGGTCGCGAAATTGGCGGAATATTTTCGGTCAATCGGGCGAACGGTTTGCGTGATTGAAGAGCCGGGAAGTGACGATCCGGAAAAATCAACTTCGATAGCAAATGAACTTCGAAAAGTGATTAAAAATGGCGATCTGGCGCGTTCTGCGGCGGTGAATGTGGCGCTATTTTCTGCAGCTCGGCGTGAATTATGGCGGGAAAAAAATTCAGCCCTGCGTTGGAACGTGGGAAATTGTTTTTGAGCGCGAGGAATTATATTTCAACGCTGGTTTATCAGGGGCGAGGTGAAGGATATGACGAGTCGGAGATTCTGCGATTGACGGAATTATTCACCGATGAAAAAAATATTTGAAGCCGGACGTTATGGTTATTTTTAAGTTTGAGTCGCGATAAGCGGGAAGAGCGAATTTCTATGCGCGGCGAGCTGAAAAATCCCGACACTTTTGAGTCGCGCGGGCAAGATTTTTCAGAAAAAAAGTCGACGATGGATATTTGGAAATTGCCGAGGCATACGGAATTCCGGTAATTTCTGCCGACGGGACGATTGACGAAGTTCATAATATGTTGATTGATAACATTGAAAAACACTAGTAAAACCCCTTGATTTTATTGACGTTTTTCGTCATAATGAGTAGTTATAGAAGTAGTGTATTCATGGCGGGTGAAAATTGCGAGTGGCAAATCGTGATTTTTGGGCTATGAATTAGAGATCTTCACGTACGTCTATTAACCACTAATTAAAGCGAGGAGTGTTTACGCCTGTGGCAAAAAAACCAACCACAAGTAGCGAGCGCGTCTATTTCACCTCTGGTGATAATGCCCTGCCGCTACCAAACTTAATCGCTCACCAAAAAGATTCTTGGCGCTGGTTCGTCGAAGAGGGTTTGAGTGAGATATTTTCAGAAATTAACCCAATTGACGACTACACTGGTCAGAAGTTGTCATTAAAGTTCGGCAAATACTATTTTGGCGAGCCAAAAAACACTGACCAATTTGCCAAAGAGAACAACTTGACATTTGAGGCTCCGCTACACGCAACAGTTGAATTGACAAATAAAACAACCGGCGTAGTTGAAGAGCAGGAAATTTACCTCGGTGAATATCCATGGATGACTGAGCGCGGTACATTCGTTATCAACGGTACAGAGCGCGTGGTTGTTAGTCAGTTGATTCGCTCTGCTGGTGTTTTCTTCACTGCTGAAACAGTAGCGGGACGTAATTACTACGGCGCAAAAATTATTCCAGGACGTGGAGCTTGGATGGAATTTGAGACGGCTTCTAATGGCGCGATTTACGTAAAAATTGACCGCCGCCGCAAGATGCCAGCAACGACTTTGTTGCGCGCTTTGGGCTATCCAAAGACTAGCGAAATTAAGGAATTGTTCGCTGATATTGATACCGGCGACGTAAAATATATTGACGAAACTTTAGATAAGGACACTTCTCGTGGTGCAAACGAGGCGTTGATTGAGGTTTATCGTCGATTGCGTCCAGGCGATTTGGCGACAGTTGATAATGCTCGTCAGATGATTGAACGAATGTTCTTTGACTTCAAGCGGTTTGATTATTCGCGGGTTGGTCGTTATAAATTGAACCAACGCTTGGGTCTGGACGTTGCAAATACAGCAGAAAATCGTACGTTGCAGATGAGCGATTTGGTGGCTATTTTGCGCGAGGTTATTCGCTTGAACAATACGCAAGAGCCAGCTGACGACATTGACGCATTGAGTAACCGTCGAGTTCGCTTGGTCGGTGAATTGATTGCTCGACAATTCCGTGTTGGTATGCTTCGAATGCAGCGCAACGCGATGGATCGCATGAGTGTGGCTGATTTGGAAAGCGTTAGCCCAAGTCAATTGATCAACGCACGTCCAATTGTTGCGGCTGTTCGTGAATTCTTTACTTCAAGCCAGCTGTCACAGCTACTCGACGAAGTTAACCCATTGTCAGAATTGAGTCACAAGCGACGCTTGAGCTCGACTGGTCCTGGCGGTTTGACTCGTGAGCGCGCTGGATTTGAGGTTCGCGACGCCCACCCAACTCACTATGGTCGTATCTGTTCAGTGGAGACGCCAGAAGGTGCGAATATCGGTTTGGTGTTGAACTTAGCAGCTTACGCACGTGTTAATGAGTATGGATTTATTGAGACTCCATATCTTCGCGTGAAAGACGGCAAAGTGACTGATGAACTTGTTTACTTGGATGCTTCACAGGAAATTGGTGAGGTTATTGCTGATGCTGGTGAGGCTCTTAACGAAGACGGAACTTTCCGCGACGAGCGCGTTAATGCTCGAAGCAACATGCAGCCATCACAAGTTGATGCTAGCCAAGTTACATTCATGGATGCGGCTCACCGCCAGATTCTAGGTTCGACTGCGGCATTGGTGCCATTTATTGAAAAGACTCGTGTCGACCGTGCCTTGACTGGTTCAAACATGCAACGTCAGGCGGTTCCTCTATTGTGTCCAGAATCTGCAACTGTTGGTACTGGAATTGAGAAGGCTGTGGCCGAGAATAGCGGTCACTTGATTCAAGCTAGCGCCGACGGCGAAGTCGTTCGCGCTGATGCCGACGAAGTTCACGTTAAATATGCTGACGGCGTAAAGATTTATACATTGAAGCATTTCGTGAAGAATAATGACGATCGTTGCTACAACCAAAAAGTCCGCGTTGAGCGTGGCGACAAGGTGAAGAAGGGTGACATTCTGATTGAAGGCGCCTCAATTGCTGGCGGTGAAATTGCCCTAGGTAAAAACCTTCTGGTTGCCTTTATGCCATGGGGCGGCTACAACATGGAAGACGCGATTATTATGAGTCGTCGTTTGGTTGAAGATGATCGATTGACAAGCATTAACATTAAAGATTACACCGTTGAGGTTCGCGAGACGAAGCTTGGTCCAGAGATTGTGACGCGTGATATTCCAAACGTTTCCGAGGAAAGTTTGCGCCACTTGGATGAGAATGGAATTGTTCAAATTGGTTCCGAGGTTAAGGCTGGCGATGTTTTTGGTTGGTAAGATTACACCAAAGGGCGAGCAGGAATTGAGCTCTGAGGAACGTCTGCTTCGCGCAATCTTTGGTGAAAAAGCTAAGGACGTTCGCGATACGTCACAGCGAATGAACAACGCAGGTGGCGGTAAAGTTGTTGGCGTTAAAATCTTTAGTCGTGAAAATGGTCACGAATTGAAGGCTGGCGTTTTGATGCAAATTCAGATCTTCGTTGCGCAACTACGAAAGATTGGTGTTGGTGATAAGATGGCTGGACGATTTGGTAACAAGGGTGTTGTGGCGAAAGTTCTTCCTGTTGAAGATATGCCATTCCTAGAGGACGGTACGCCGGTTGACGTGGTTTTGAACCCACTTGGTGTGCCAAGCCGTATGAACCTTGGTCAGATTTTTGAAACTCACCTTGGCATGGCGGCACGAGCATTGGGTTACCGCGTAGCAACTCCGTCATTTAACGGTGTTCCAAGCGAGAAGATTTCCGATGAGCTAGAAAGCTGGTTTGGCGCGTGACGGTAAGAGTCAATTGTTTGACGGTCGCACCGGTGAGCCGTTTGAGGAGCGAACAACAGTTGGTGTGATGCACATGATTAAGTTGCACCACATGGTTTCCGACAAGATTCACGCCCGCTCGACTGGTCCATACACGATGGTTACTCAGCAGCCGCTTGGTGGTAAAGCACAAAACGGTGGTCAGCGCTTCGGTGAGATGGAGGTTTGGGCATTGGAAGCTTACGGTGCCGCTGCAACCTTGCAGGAAATGTTGACAATTAAGTCCGACGACGTTTACGGTCGTGCAAAGGCTTACGAGTCAATCATTAAGGACGAGCCAATTGTTGGTCCGAAACTTCCAGAATCCTTCAACGTGTTGGTTAAGGAACTTCAAGGTTTGGGTCTTCGAGTTGACTTGGTTGACGACGAGGCAACAGTTGACGCTGAACACGTTATTGCTTCAAGTGGTCCAGAAGACAAAACCGTTGCCGCTGACAATGAGGAAGAAGAAACATACTTGGATGAATCAGATAACATCGGTGAAATTGACGATGGCATGAGCGTGCAAGATATTGATGAAGTAGAAGAAATAAAGGAGGACGCGTAAGATGGCAAATTCTGCATTTAACGCAACGGGCATCAGCGATTTTGACGCGGTTCGTTTGGCAGTAGCTAGCCCAGAAGACATTCTGAAATGGAGCTACGGCGAAGTTTTGAAGCCAGAAACAATTAACTATCGCACACAAAAGCCAGAGCGCGACGGATTGTTCTGTGAGCGAATCTTTGGTCCAGTTAAGGACATCAATCCACACGACTCAAAGCTTAAGGGTGTACGTTCACGCGAAGCTGCTGTCGATAAGAATGGCGAATTGGTTACTAAATCAATCGTTCGTCGTGAGCGAATGGGACATATTCAATTGGCAGTTCCAGTTGCGCACATTTGGTTTATGCGCGGCACTCCAAGCGCAATGAGCCAGCTGCTCGGCATGACTGTTCGTAATATTGAGAAAATCGTTTACTTTGCAACTTACGTTATCTTAAATGTTGACGAAGCAACTCGCGATCAATATTTGGCAGATTTGGAAGCGGAAACTGATTTGGCTCGTAAGGCTATCAAAATCCGCTACGAAAAAATGGCTGAAGAAGATGGCGCTGATGTTAAGCAATTGGCGAAAGAACAGAGCCGTGAAGTCGAGGAGTTGGAAGAATCTTACGTTGGTAAGAAATCTCAATTGGAGAGCTTAAACAGGGGCGCTTTGATCTCAGAGAGCGAATATCGCAACTTGCCAGAAGAATATGACGAATTGATCGAAGTTGGCATGGGTGCTAGCGCGGTCAAAGAACTTTTGGACAAGATTGAGTTGCCAAAAGCTTATCGCTGAATTGACAGAAGAAGCTGAAACCGCAAAAGGTCAGCGACAGAAGAAGTTGCTAAAGCGTTTGAAGATGCTCGAAAGCATGGAATCTGCTGGCATTAAGCCATCAAGCCTATGTATGACCGTTCTGCCAGTTATTCCTCCGGATCTTCGCCCAATGGTGGCGTTGTCTGGTGGTCGATTTGCGACATCTGACTTGAACGATTTGTATCGCCGAATCATCAACCGAAACAACCGCTTGAAGAAGTTGATTGAGCTTAACGCGCCAGAAGTTATTCAGCGCAATGAAAAGCGCATGCTTCAGGAAGCTGTTGATGCTTTGATTGACAATTCAGCATCACGCGGTCGCGCGGTTAGCTCGACTGGTGGTCGCCGCAGCTTGAAGAGCTTGAGCGATATGCTAAAGGGTAAGCAAGGTCGCTTCCGCCAGAACCTTCTTGGTAAGCGCGTTGACTATTCTGGTCGCTCGGTTATCGTGGTTGGTCCAAAGTTGAAGATTAACCAATGCGGTTTGCCAAAACAAATGGCGCTGGAATTGTTCAAGCCGTTCGTGATTAGCTGGTTGATTAAGAACGAATTTGCGCACAATATTCGCTCGGCTTCACGTCTAATTGAAGCTGGTGAAGCAGTAGTTTGGGACGCGCTGGATTCAGCAATTGAAGGCAAGTACGTTCTGCTTAACCGCGCACCAAGTTTGCACCGTTTGTCAATTCAGGCCTTCCAACCAGTTTTGGTTGAAGGAAAAGCTATTCAATTACACCCGCTAGTTTGTGCCGGATTTAACGCCGACTTCGACGGTGACCAGATGGCTGTTCACTTGCCGCTATCAAAAGAGGCTCAGGCTGAGGCTCGTGAATTGATGAGCGCAACTGCTAACTTGTTGAAGCCTGCCGATGGTGCGCCAGTGTTGCACATTTCGCAGGACATCGTGCTTGGTAACTATTACTTGACTTACGATAAGCCGCAAGCTCAGACTGACAAGGTTAAAACTTATAGTTCTGTTTACGAAGCAGAAATGGCGTACGACAAGGGTGCAATTCAATTGCAAACCCCAATTCGTATCTTTGCGAAAGGTAAAATGCGTGAAACAACTTTGGGTCGTGTCTTCTTCAATGAGATTCTGCCTGAAGATTTTCCATACGATAATAACGTTCAGACCAAGAAGCAGCTTAAGAAGGTGTTGGCGCAAATCTTTAACAAGTATGGCGCCGAAGAAACCGCTAAGATTGCAGACCGCATGAAGGGTCAAGCTTTCCGCTTTGCTACGGTTGCGGCTGTGTCGACTGGTATGACCGACTATGTCCACTTTGAGGAAATTCCTCAGTTTGTGGCTGAAGGTGATGCTAAGGCAGCTTTGATTTCTGAGCAATTCGACCAAGGTTTGATTACTGAGGAAGAGCGATATAACTTGACGGTTAGCGCATGGCGAAACGTCGACAATAAGATTACGGCGTTCTTGAAAGACCAATTGGCACACATGGACACCAGTATTTCTATGATGGTCAACTCTGGTGCTCGTGGTGATATTTCCAACGTGAAGTTGGCGAGCGCGATGATTGGTGTTCAGATGGACGCAACCAACCATGAGATTGAGCTTCCAATCCGCAGCTCTTACACCGGCGGTTTGTCTAGCCTTGAAGCCTTTATCGCAACCCGTGGTGCACGTAAGGGTCTTATTGACACGGCTCTTAAGACTGCCGACTCGGGTTACTTGACTCGTCGTTTGGTAGACGTTGCACAAGATGTCTTTACTGTTGAGGACACTGATGGCGACGATGAAGGTTACGCAATTTATCGATCGGAAACCGAAGAGACGATGATTGACTTCTCAAACCGTTTGGCTGGTCGTTATGCTGCTGAAACGATTCCAGGTCACGTCAATAAGAACGAATTGATCACGCGTGAAATCGCAGATTCAATTGATGACGACGAAAGTATTGAAAGCGTTAAGATTCAGTCCGTATTATCAACAAACAACCTTAATGGTATTCCACAGCGAAGTTACGGTATTGATATGTCGACTGGTAAATTGGTTGGCAATCATCAGCCAGTCGGTGTTATCGCCGCTCAGTCAGTTGGTGAGCCGGGTACTCAGTTGACGCTTCGTACCTTCCACAACTCTGGTGTTGCTGGTGGTGACATTACTCAAGGTCTTCCTCGTGTTGAAGAATTGTTTGAAGCGCGCACACCAAAAGGTCAAGCATTCATTACGGAAGTTGCTGGTTTGGTTGATGTTTGGGAAGATGGCAAGAAGTATATCGTTCAAATTACACCAGAATCTGGCAAGGTTGAGCGATTGCCATTGGAGGGCCGAACTGTTGTGGTTAAGGCTGGCTCAAGCGTTAAGGCTGGCGATGTCTTGGCAACTGGCGAGAGCGACACTCGACCTTTGATCGCGCCATTTGACGGTGTGATTGAGTCGGCTGAGGATACTTTGGTGATCGCGGCAGAGGCTGCTTCGCCAACTCGCTATGAAATTCCAGGCAATATGCGGTTGGTCGTTAAGGCAAACGATATCGTTGAAGCTGGTGATCGATTGACAGCTGGATCATTGAACTTGCACGATTTGATGCGACTTAAGGGTGTTGAGGCAACTCAGCGCTACATCATCAACGAAGTTCTGCGAATTTACGCCGCTCAGGGTCAGGACGTGGCTGATAAGCACTTGGAGATTATTGTTCGCCAAATGTTTAGCCGTGTGCAAATCGAAGATGCTGGTGATAGCGAATTCGTGACTGGCGACATCGTTTCTAAGGCCGCTGTGGTCAATGCGAATAAGCAATTGGCCGCTGAAGGTAAGAACTTGATTAGCTACACACAATTGCTACTTGGTATCACAAAGGTGTCAATCTGGAGCGACTCATGGCTATCAGCCGCATCCTTCCAGGATACTACTCGCGTCTTGATCAACGCTGCCGTATCTGGTCGAGCCGACCACTTGCACGGTTTGAAGGAAAACGTCATCATCGGTCGCAAGATTCCAGTAGGAACTGGTGCTGTTGAAGAAGATGAAGAATTCGAAACACCGAGCGAAGACGAGTTCGTCGAAGAAGAAGTTGCCGCTTAATAAGTAGGCTTCGCAACTACAGGAACCGCCTCAATTCCGGGGCGGTTTTCTATTGATTAGTTACAAGAAAGGTTATATAATACGCATACACTAAATGAAGGTGAAATGTTCAGCTTGATTGTTAAGAAATGGAGATTCGATTGTGAGCGAATTATTTATAACCAAGACTATGCCTGAAAAGGATTGGAGCCAAGCGCCAAAGCCAAATGGCTGGGATGATGTTGCTTGCGAGCGAATCATAACAGATAACAATTTGGGTGTTTATGTAGCCGATGCTCGTCAAGGGGATACTAAAGGGAAAGCTACGATCATCTTGCCTCAGTGGTCTGATGGCACGCTTCATAATCCATTGTCTCAGGAGCGGGCAAAAGCCACCGCAGCTATAGAGGGCGGTGTGGTGCTATATGTAGATAACCCAGGTGTTGAACCTGATTTACCGAAGATGCCTGGGTATATTAAGCAAGCACTTCTGTCGGGGGATTTCAAGCCTGGTGCCATAAAACAGTGGGACGCTATTGCTCAAGGGTTGGACTATGCTGGTCTGGATTTTGATTCAGTTAGTCGTGTTTTGGGGGCGTCGCTTGGAGCTCACGTTGCGTCGGCTATTGTGCGTACCGCACCGGAAGAAGTTCATCTGGAGCGGATGGACTTGTGGGAGACGGCTGGACTTGATAAAAAGAATAATTTTTTTACAGTTTGCTGTCAATTTTATGATGCACGGCGGTGACGGGTACGCGGATATATTGAAAAATAATCCCGAATGGGTTGCCTATTTAAGAGACGTTAATGGCGCGAAGGAGTTGGCTAAGATTGCGATTCGTCGAACGGCTGGATTGTTTTATTATCCGTGGGCTATTAATCGTCATGATATCGGAAATACGATTATTGAGGCTAAGAATAGAAAAAACCCAGCAATTGACGGAGATACTGCTTTAACTATCTTAAACGGCACAGAAAGTAAAGTCAGTCCAAGTGAATTAAATAATCGCTTAGCAACGCAACTGGCGCTGAACGGATTTAGTCGAGTTATCAGACTAGAATCTGAAGGCGGCGTGCATGCGTCGCAGGATAATATCGGATGGTGGACAGAGGTGGAGCTATATTCTGAGTCTGAAGCTGTGTAGTTATCCTGTGTTTTTGTAGACAAAATCCTTATATTTTGGGTAGATATTTGACGTCAAGTGTGTTATAATTCCTCTCAGAGTTTCCTCTTTTCGGAGTGCGCGGTGGTTTGAATGTGTACAGACTGCAATCTCGGCGGAAAAGGTATAGACACGGAGAGGAGTTGCTGAATCTAAACCGTAAGGCAAATTGCCATAATTAGTAAATCAACCAAGGAGAAATTGGATGCCAACAATCAACCAATTGGTGCGCAAACCGCGCCAAACGGCTAAGAAAAAGTCCAAGTCGCCAGCACTAGGTCGTATTCATAACGCCCTAAAAACGCGTTATTATGACCAGAATGCACCTCTTAAGCGTGGTGTTTGTGTGCGTGTGACGACTAAGACGCCAAAGAAACCAAACTCAGCTTTGCGTAAAGTTGCTCGTGTTAAATTGAACAACGGCTATGAAGTTTGGGCGTACATCGGTGGTGAAGGTCACAACTTGCAGGAGCACGCTGTGGTCTTGATCCGCGGTGGTCGTGTGCCTGACCTTCCAGGTGTGCGTTATCACATCGTACGCGGTGCGCTTGACCTTCAAGGTGTCAACAACCGTAAGAAGGGTCGCTCTAAGTACGGTACAAAGAAAGGGGATAAATAATCATGCCTCGTAAAGTTACCAAGAAATTGCAGCGTGAACTTAAGCCTGATCGCCGATACCAAAGCGTACTAGTTCAACGTTTGATCAACAAGTCAATGCTAGACGGTAAGAAATTGGCGGCTGAGCGTGCTGTTTACGCAGCCCTAGAAACTGCCGCTAAGAAATTGGATTCTGAAGATCCATTGGCAGTGTTTGAAAAAGCATTGAAGAACGTTAGCCCAAGCTTCGAGGTTAAATCTCGTCGCGTTGGTGGTGCTAACTACCAGATTCCATTCCCAGTTCAGGGACATCGACAATTGCACTATGCGTTTAGCTGGCTAGTTCAAGCAGCCCGCGCTCGTAGTGGAATGCCATATTCACAGCGTTTGGCATTGGAAATTGTTGACGCTTACAATGAAGCTGGTGCTGCCTTCAAGAAGAAGGAAGACACCCACAAGATGGCTGAAGCTAACCGCGCCTTTGCGCACTTTGCTCGCGGCTAATTATTGCCTGAAAGCAAAATCAGAAAATCGCTCTAAACGGGGCGATTTTTTGGTATAATAGAAAAAATTAGGAGGGAAGATGGCGAGTTTTTCGTTTGATATTGTGTCAGAAATTGACAAGGCTGAGATGAATAATGTTTTCATGCAGGCTGAAAAAGAAATCCAAGGACGTTATGATTTTAAGGGGACGAGCGCGGCAATTGATTGGCTGGATGATAAAAAGGGTCTGAAAATTACCGGCGACAATGATTGGCAAGTTGATGCCGTTCTGGATATCGTGCGCAAGAAATTGGCGGGGCGTGGTCAGTCGAGCAAAGTTCTGGATTTATCAAAAGAGAAAGTTGTTTCAAACTTGAAAACGACTTGGGAGATTCCGTTCAAGCAAGGTCTTGATCAGCCGACGGCGAAGCAAATTGCCGCTGATATTCGTGCTAATGCGCCGAAAGCTAAGCCGCAAATTCAAGGCGACCTCGTTCGTGTTACTTCTGCGTCGAAAGATGAACTACAGAAAGTTATTAGTTTATTGCGAGAAAGTGATTATGACACACCTTTGCAATTTGTAAATTATCGTTAGGATTGGAGCAGTATGAATCAGAAGTCAATGAAGAAATTAAAAATTGTAGCCATCGTTCTGGGTGTAGTTTTCTTGATCTCTGTTATAGTTGGGCTGATTGTCGTTAATAATAACCGCTCTTCCGGAGTTAGTAAAACCGCAAAAAAGAAGATCCAGAAGATTTTTGCCGAAGAAGATGCTAAGAGCCTGCAAAAAGTCGTTTCTAAATATGGCTATTCAATTCGGTATGACAAGAGTATTTTTACTGGCGAAGGTCACGTCTTAAATAAAGACTCTAATGAGAAGCAGTATAGCGCCACTACATATGCCGATGATGAATTGAAGGAAAGTCGTGCTTATGCGATTTTTGCAATTGCATTTCAGAAAAAGGCTCAGAAAAAGCCGAATGAGGAAGAAGAGAAGTTCTCGTTTAGGAAGATTATGCCAGATTTCTCAATCATAACTTCGCGCAAAAAAGCTTATTTTGATCGGTCAACGATGCCCGAGGAATATAAGGACACGAAGAAATATTCAGATTTGGATTTAATGCTTCAGGGTGATATCAACAAGCAGAAAAAGGATAACCCGAACTTAAAATATCACACCAGCGATGCGACGATTTCTGGACGTAAGTTTAAGAAGATGGTCGTTGATTACGGAAGCACTATTGACGGCAAGTGGCAGAAAACTGGTGAAAAAATAACTTACTTGACGATTCAGAACGGTAGACCGTACTGGATGACGATTTTTGCATTGAGTAAGAATTCGTACACGCAGCCATATATTGACCAGCTGGAGGCGCTGGTTGCTAAGGTTACTTTCCAGAATCCAGACAGTAGCTATTTGGTCAGGGCTGATGGCAATAATGAGGCGCAAGTGGCTTCCGCTACGATAGCTAAAACCGAAACTAAGGCGGAAAATTTCTCAGAAGATAAAGATACTACGAACACTTTGGATGAACTGGACGAAGATTCTGTTATTAAAGTGGTGGCAAGGAATCAAATTGCTACGGTCCGCGTGGGAACATATCGTTGTGCTGATATGATTTACACGGCGCAGAATGGTGCGAGTATGCGGCTGAATGGTTTGTGTACGGGCGGAATTGGTAGTGGATCGATTGTTTCTGACGACGGCTACATCGCTACAAATGGGCATGTTACTGAGGTTTCAAACCAAAGTATGATCATGGGGCTCGACACGGAGGATCATTGGAATAGATATTTGCGATTTGTAATGGACGCGGGCTATGTGACTCAAGATACGCTTCGTGATTTGGTGAATAAGGCACGAAATGGCGATCAGAGCGCACAGGCGGCGATTATAGGATTTATCGACCAAGTCCCCATTGATAATATACGCTCGCAAAATGATCGATACGATTATGTCGTTCAGACCTCAAGCGAACCTATTGCGCGCGAAGATGACGGTTCGGGCAATCTTAAGTGGAAAAAGACGAAGACTAACATTTCAGCCAAGAAAATTGACGCGGAAGTTGATTTGAAGGGTTATGGCATGGATCTGAATAGCGACAAAAGTGATGTGGCGATTCTGAAGGTTGAAGGACGATTTCCGGCGGTAGAGTTGGGCGATAGTTCTAGGATTTCTAGAGGCGATCGAGTGACGGCGATTGGCTATCCAGCGATTGTCGACGACGGTGTAAATACGAAGAAGAGTAAGACTGTGCCAACCGTTACTCAGGGAGATGTTTCTGGTTCGGGCAGTGACGCGGGTGGTCATAAGCTGTTTTTCAATGAGCGCGCAAATTGCGGCGGGTAACAGTGGTGGTCCAGCATTCGATGAGGATGGTAAGCAGATTGGACTGAACACTTACGGCGGTTCATCCTGTGCAGATAGGAGCGAGCGCAACAATTCTTGCTTTGGAGAGGGAATATTTCGTGATATTGCCGATCTGAAAACTATGGCGAAGAAAAATAATGTTGCGTTATCGGCGAACGGCGAATTGACTAAGCTCTGGAAAGATGGCTTGGAGAGTTTTTTTCTCAAGGTAAATATTCTCAGGCAAAAGCTAAATTTGAGCAATTGGATAAAAAATATCCCGACAATTATTTGGTGGCGAAGATGATCGAAGTTTCATCCAATACTCCAGACGACTCTACGGAGAGCGAGGCGTCTAGCGCAGAAGCTGGAGCGAGCGAATCAGAAAATAACACTACAGTTATAATTGTGGTTGTGGTGATTCTTTCAACGGGAGCATTATTCTTAACAGTGTCAATTATCGCAATTGCCGTTTCCGTCAGTAATCGACGCAAGATGAATGCTTATCCATATCCTGCCGCTGGACAATTCCCCGCAGCAGCCGTATCGGCAGCCAGTTCCGCCACAACAGCAATATTCGCAACAAAATTACTATCAACAGCAACCTGGTCAGTATCCACCAACATACGCGCAGCCGCCTATGCAACAGCCTCCGGCTAACTATCCGCCTGTGGCGCCAGCTCAGAACGACAATGAGTCTAAAAATCCTCCGACTCAGAGCTAGTCAAAAACATAGATAACTGATATAATAAAACGCAAGAGTAGTTTTTTGGTGCCAAAAAATTGACCAAAAATCTCGGCAAATTAACGTAATATAAAGGAAAATTTATGGCAGAGATGCATGTTCCGCTAAAGAATTTTAGAAATATTGGTATTATTGCCCATATTGACGCCGGTAAAACGACGACAACTGAGGGTATTTTGTATCGCACTGGCTTGACACATAAGATCGGTGTGGTTCGTGGTGAAGGTGACGGTGCTACCACTGACTGGATGGCACAGGAGAAAGAGCGTGGTATTACTATTACGTCAGCTGCTGTGACTTGTTTCTGGAAAGATCACAAGATCAATATTATCGACACCCCAGGGCACATCGACTTTACTGCTGAGGTTGAGCGTAGTTTGCGCGTGCTTGACGGTGCAGTTACAGTCTTTGACGGTAAGATGGGTGTTGAGGCTCAGTCTGAAACCGTTTGGCGCCAGGCCAATAAGTACGGCGTGCCACGTATTTGTTTCGTTAACAAGATCAACCAGACCGGTGGTGACTTCTACAAATCTCTTGAGTCAATTCACAACCGCTTGAGTAAGCAAGCTTTCCCAGTTCACTTGCCAATTGGTTTTGAAAAGACTATCAACGGTGTTGTCGACTTGATTGACATGAAGGCATATACATATGACGACTACACGGATCACGAACTTAAGGTTGGCGAAATTCCAGCTGATATGCTTGAAAAAGCTAAGAACGCACGTTCTCTGTTGGTTGAAAATGCTGTTGAAGCTGACGACGAACTTACTATGAAGTTCTTGGAGCAGGGCGAAGAAGCTATTACCGTCGACGAGCTAAAGATGGCTCTACGTAAGCGCGTTTTTGGCTGGTGACTTTTACCCTAGTCACTGGTGGTGATGGTCGCGGCGTGATCGTTGAGAAGTTGCTTGACTTGATGGTTGATTTCTTGCCAAGCCCGCTAGACGTTGATGAAATTTGGGGCAAGAATCCAAAGACTGGCGACGAAGTTAGTCGCAAGCCATCAGACAAGGAGCCTTTGTCTGCTTTGGCGTTTAAGATTGCTGCCGATCCATTTGTTGGTAAATTGATCTTCGTTCGTGTCTATTCTGGTGTTTTGACCTCAGGAAGCTACGTTCTTAATACGACAACTGGTGAAAAAGAGCGAATTGGACGAATCGTTCGTATGTTTGCTGACAAGCGTGAAGAAATTAGCAAGGTTGAAGCTGGTGACATCGCCGCTGTGGTTGGCCTGAAATCTACTGCGACTGGTAACACGTTAGCAGACGTAGCTCATCCGATTGCTCTTGAGTCAATTGAATTCCCAGAGCCACCAGTATCGATTGCGGTTGAGCCAAAATCAAAGGCTGACCAGGAAAAAGATGGCGTTGGCATTGCAACGCTTGGCTGAAGAAGACCCAACTTTCCGAATTCACACTGACGAAGAAACAGGTCAGACAATTATGTCAGGAATGGGCGAGTTGCACCTAGACATTCTTATCGACCGTATGAAGCGCGAATTTAAGGTTGAAGCCAATATTGGTGAACCTCAGGTTGCCTTCCGCGAAAGCATCAAGGGTCGCTCTGAAGTTCAAGGTAAGCACGCTAAGCAGTCTGGTGGTCGCGGTCAATATGGTGACGTTTGGGTTCGCTTTGAGCCCTAATGAGACTGGTAAGGGCTTTGAATTCGTTGATGAAATTAAGGGTGGCGTGGTTCCTCAGGAATATCGCCCAGCCGTAATGAAGGGTATTCGCGAAACATTGGAAGGCGGTGTTATTGCTGGCTATCCAGTTGTTGACGTTAAGGCTACACTTTACGATGGTTCATACCACGATGTCGACTCCTCAGAATTGGCGTTCTCATTGGCAGGTTCGATAGCTGCTCGTGAAGGTATTAAGCAAGCTAACCCAATCTTGCTTGAGCCAGTTATGAAGGTTGAAGTTACTACACCAGAAGACTTCATGGGTGACATCATCGGCGACCTTAACTCACGTCGCGGACGTATCGACGCTATGGAAGACTTGATGGGTGGCGCTAAGTTGATTAAGGCATTTGTGCCATTAGCAAATATGTTCGGCTACACATCAGACATTCGCTCAATGTCTCAGGGTCGCGCCGCTTCAACGATGGAATTAGCTCAATACGAGGAGGTTCCACCAAACGTTGCGCAAGAGATTATCGAAAAGCGAAATAAATAATCTCAGCATCATAAAAATCCTCGGAGCGAATCCGGGGATTTTTTGTTTAGCTAAATTTCAGGTTATTTTTTTCATGATACTTGCGTGTTACGACGGAATAAATTGATAAATTGTCGGCGAATTGGGCGACCGACAACGTTGCCGAATGATGCGCCAATTGCCACCGCTACGCCGATGAAGACAGCTCGCGCTAAGATAGCTAGGGCTGGCAAGAAGTTGACACTGTTCGGTGGATATAGAACGACACCCATTAAGCCATTATAGAGCGACAATCCCGGAACTAATGGCACGATTCCCGCCGCGATAATCGCCAAGGAAGGGAATTTCCATAATCTGGATGTCAGTACGGCGAACAATCCAACAACTGCCGCCGCAATACCACTTGCGGTCACGATATCAAAACCAAAGCTCATGGCTAATCGTGAAATCCACCAGCCGAGAAATTGCGATTAATCCAGAGATAACCATTCCTAAAAATCGAGAATGATTCCTCAGAACGAACGCCGCCGCGATAATTCCAGCACCCAAATATTGAGTGTGTCCATCCGCCAATGTTAATCGATCTGGCGTTGCTGGGAAAGTAATGCTAAATTTTGTCGCAATGTATAATCCGACCATCACGCCAGCAATTACGCCGCCCGTCGCCATCACGACTTTTAATAATCTGGCGTTAGCGGTCATATAATATTCATCGATTGCGTCCTGGAATGCACCGACAAACATTAGTCCCGCGACTAATAAGACAATTCCGCTGATAACCAACAATGTTGCGTTGACGCTCAGTCCCAGATAATTACTACACCAAGCTGCGCCCGCCGCCACCAATGTTACGAAAAATCGCCACGAGGGCTTGCGAATAAAACAACGGCGCACCAATACGCCCCAGCCACCTCAGTAATCCAGTTGCTAGAAATCCGAGGAGAAACGCGATTGATGCCATGAGTAAACTGCCGCCGTATAAAATGACAGAACCCGCGCTCACTAATCCGCCCGCCGCGTAAACGACTAGCCGGGAATGTTCGGTGGGTTTTTGAGTATTTGTTGCAATCGCTCCTCGGCTTCTTCCAGGGAAAGTTGCTTGCGACGAATGTCGAGGGCTAATAATTGCAATGCTTGGATAAGTTGATAATTGGGGTCGTTAGGAACAATCACACGCGCCATAGTTAGCGGTTCGTGATCAACTCCGCGGTATTGAGAAATTGTTACCAGAGTATAGCTAATGTCAATATGAACAGGTTTTTGGCAATAAGTATCGGTGATTCCTCGCGACATACGCACCACATCGCGGGCAACCACGCCCATACTCAGTAGTTGCTCGGCGACTTTCATAGCCAAGCGTAAAGCTCGCATATTCGGCGTTAAACTGTTGTCGATCTTTTCCAGATGATGCTCCGGCTCAAAGCTGTAAAGATTAGCGACTCGGGCTAATGATTGCTCAATGAATTTTGGTACTTTTTTCTTCACAATATCTAGTGTAACAAATTTTATGCCAATAGAAATAGCCCGCCAAGGCTCAAGCCGAGGCCTAAGCCTCAGCGAGCTATTTCTTGACGGGCTTAGCCCTTGTTGTCGTCGTCGCTGTTGTCACGCGTGGGCGACCGTCGTGGTACGCCAACCGAAAGAAGAATGGAGATAATGTTCGCAATTGAGACATACTGTCCCACGTCTCCCATCTTCTGTGCGTTTTCGATGGTCGCACTAAGCGGCATGTTTACGACTCCAATGTCTTGGAGTACACTAACTGCCGTAAACGCCGATATAATGGACAACCAGACTGAGGAAAACCACAGCCAACCCTCACTCCAATATTCCATCAGTCTCATGAAATACCTAAATGTTAGGTGTAGAGCCAGGAACAATGCTATGGCTGTGCAGAGCACAGCCAAGGAAGTGGTGAGGTATGTGCTCCCCATAAGGAGCAGGACTAGACCGGCTAGTGCCAGGGATGCGGTAGCAATCTTGAGTTTCAACATAGTGCAACTCTCTTTCTATCTATGTAAGGACTACTTTCGTTGACGGGATTGTCAACAAAAGTCTGTATTAATTTATGCCACACTTGTGCAAAAAAAGTCAATATAATATACAAAATGATCTCACAAACCAATAGAAATAGCCCGCCAAGAGAGCCTCAGCCGAGGCCTAAGCCTCAAGGCGGGCTATTTCTTAGCGGGCGTTAGCCCAGCTTCATCACTAAGGTCGTCACCAAGGAAGAAGGTCGTTAACATAACGAAGAACGCTCTTCTGGGGTTTGGGACTTTCGTCGCCCAAAACCTCTAGGAAGTCGTCGAAATTGGGCGTCTTGCTCAATTTCATTTCCTTCCTGCTTTCTACCATCGCGCGCTTGAAGACGTAAAACGTCTTCGTATCCCTAAACCTGGTGAAATACGCCCAGGCCACTTTCGCTGCATACACGCAAAACGCGGCGGAGAATACCGACATAATCCAGAAGGGGATTCGAACTTCGCTCTGACTCATCGTAATAAAACGATAGTCGAAATTCTTCATCGCGATCGCGATGAAGCTCACGGCTACCGCAAGGTATCCGACGGGAACAAGTGACAGCAGGTACGCGATGACGCGAGCCGCAACACTGCACGACTTGATCTCAGGCAGAATTTTGGTTCTCATTTCGAACAACTCCTTGTTGTTGCTGGTACTGGTACTACTTCTGCTAAAATGGAGTTTAACAGAGGCTTACATCATTTATACCACACTTGTGCAAAAAAGTCAGCACTAGTCAACTTTCTGTAAAATAATGCCCGTTCTGGCTGGCAAGTAAACTTTAAGATTGTGATTGTTATCAGCTGGGGAAGTGAAAAAAATCGGGAATTATGGTCTATTCGTTCCTGTCCGCCGAAGTTCTTATCGTCGCTACTTAACGCCAATTTATAAGAGCCAGCTTCTGCGGGTACCGCGTAATCTGAGTGGGATTTGTCGGGCGAAAAATTGATAACAAATAAAAAATCGCCGTGCATAAAACTTACCGTGTGATCAGATTGGTGAACCGTCAGGTGTTGAACATTAGGATTATCAATTTGCCTAATAATCTTCATTAGCGCCGCGTCAAAATCGCCCAACCATTGATATTTTAAGAAGCCATTGTCGCGCAAATTCCATTGCCGACGAGCGTGCTTAAACGACCAATTATTACCTTCACGCGGAAAATCAATCCATTCCGGATGCCCGAATTCATTGCCCATAAAATTCAAATAACCGCCGCCGTGCAGCCCCGCGGTCATCAGACGAATCAGTTTATGTAGCGCCACGCCACGCTCAACTGTTAAATCTGGATCAATTTTATCCATATGCCAATACATATTTTTTTATCAATCAATCGGAAAATCAGCGTTTTATCACCGACGAGCGCTTGATCGTGACTTTCGGCGTAATTAATGACTTTTTCCTCTGGACGATGCGAACTCAAAGTGTAAGCTAATTGCCCCAAATCCCAATCTTCATCATTTTTCTCTTTCAGAGTTTTTTTATCCATAAATCTGGCGCGCCCATTTGCAAGCGATAATCAAAGCCCAGCCCGCCATCCTTTGTCGATGCGCCCAGTCCAGGAAAGCCGCTCATTTCCTCTGCAATTGTCGTGGCGTCGGGGCGAACGGCGTGAATGGTTTCATTTGCCAATCTTAAATAAGCGAGCGCGTCTTTGTCGACATTATCGCGGAAATAATCGTCATAACTAGTGAAACTTTTTCCGAGCCCGTGGTCGAGGTAAATCATACTAGTTACGCCATCAAACCTAAATCCGTCAATGTGATATTCGTCCAGCCACCAATGGCAATTGCTTGCCAAAAAATGCAAAACTTCTGGCTTGCCGTAATCGAATAATCGCGAATCCCATTCTGGATGATTTGTTGGCTTGAAATATTGTGTCGGATCGCCAGCGAAATTGCCCAAACCTTCGACTTCGTTTTTGGCGGCGTGAGCGTGAACAAGGTCAATGATGACGCGCAGTCCCATTCCGTGCGCAGTGTCGACCAATTTCTTAAAATCGTCGGGCGTGCCAAATCTTGACGAAACCGCGAAAAAGTTGCTGACGTGATATCCGAAACTGCCGTAATATGGGTGCTCGGCGATTGCCATAAGTTGAATAGTGTTATAGCCAGATTCTTTAATTCGCGGCAAAACATCCGCGGTGAATTCGCTGAAGTTGGCGACTTTTTCCTGGTGGCTGCTCATACCAATGTGTGCTTCGTAAATCAGGGGAACTTTTCGGCTTGGGCGGGATTTTATATTGCCAATTATAGGGAGTTTTTTTGGCGACCACACGACCGCGGAAAAAAATCGACAGAATTTTTCGTCTTGGACGACGTAATTTGCGTATGAAGGCAGCCGCCAGCCGTCGCCGTCAGACCAATAGACACGCAATTTGTATTTTTGTCCGTGACGAAGTGAATTTTTCAGGAAGATTTATGCTCCATTCGCCATTTTCGCCGCGATTTAGGCGAATTCCTCACGCTCTTTCCAATCTGAAAAATCGCCAACTAAGAATATCTGAGTCGCATTCGGTGCCCATTCACGAAATATCCAGCCTGCATCTGTTTTATGAAGTCCGAAATGTAAAAAAACCCATCGCGAATTCGGTAGGCGTCTTGCCGCTTAAAACCGTTTTTCAGCTTCGAAGAAATATACTTCTCACGCGCCTGAATTGTGGATTTGTGCAGGGGCTAGCCACTGATCCAAATCAACGAGGGTTTTATTGCTCATGTTTCTAGTATACAGCATACGGAAGGAGCTATGCTTGTAAATATCGATTAAAGTTGTATAATATATAGCAATATGGAGCGTTCAAAGCCTAACACGGAGTCTAATTCTCCCGAACTGTTCTCCGATGAAGACTGGAGGCGAATTGCTGGTGCGAATTTATTGCTCGACGGGGAAGGGGAAAACGACGAGATTGCAATCGCTGAGATAGAACAAGCTGTGCACGCTGGCGATATTGAAGGTGAGAAAGTTAGAGTTGTTGGATATAGTCAATCCGAAGAGGATGATTCGTATTGTTTGCGGTCGGTTGAGGGTGTGGCAGATTTGATATCTCCCATGGAAATTGATCCTGAGATTCCAGCGCCGTTTGCGATTTACACTAAAGAGATGGCTGCTTTGTGCGTGCGAACTTCGCAGAATGACTATTATTTTCCGCTTGACAAGCAGGCGATTGTGTCAATAGAGTTATTGCCAGATGATAGCGACATTCCTCGATGTGTGCGTAAATTGCGCCACTATGCTGACAAAATCGAAGAAGTTGCTAGTGTTGGCGACATTCAAGATGTAGAGTCGAGGCAGCGTTTGATAGATGAAATAAATGACGTTTTGAATGAGATTCCGTATGATGACGGAATTCAAGTGAAATGCCAGGCTTATAAGGTTAAAATTGACGGCAGAGAAAATAATGTAGAAGACGCTAATTCTGCGGTTTTATCTGGATGGCTACCGAGTTTTACGTGGCGTGATAATCGTCCTGTATTGGAAATGTTTGATATTAAAAATCGATTTACGACTTTTTGTGTAGATATGAAAGACGTGCTTGATATGGCACCAATTGATAAAGAGGAGATCGGAGTCCCTATTGATTTATTTGAAACGGTTTTTAATGACGATTTTCAGGGGACCGCTTGGCAGTTAGCGACATATCTTTCTTATGTTGACGAGTCGGAGTTTGACGAAGTGTCAAGAGAGTATACCCAAATATTAAATGACCAGTTGTCTGAGTTTTTCTGCGACAAGACTTTATGGCATTAGCACCGTTGGTTTTACCGGTTTTGCGTTGGCTCCTGACGCTACGAAAAATAATGAATTACAGTATGAATTTATGGATATTTCTGGGGCGTGTATTGATGGGATGTGTTTTGTCAGACATCATGATAAATTTTACGCGGCGATTGAAGTGACGATAGATGATGAATCTGGAGGCTTTCCGAAGAAGATTTACGTGATGCCCGACAGAGATAAGATTATTCGCTTGGAAGGATTTGATGGTGAAGCTGAAGAGCTTAAAATGGCGGTAAATGAACTTCATAAAATTGCAAATTTTGCAAGTGAAGTAGTTAATGATGAGTGTTTCTATAAATTGCCTCTTAATGAGCAGCTTGATGTATTGAGTCAGTATGAATGCGCCGCTCGTAATGTAATCCAGGATGTTAGTAGAGTGCGGGAGTTTAAGGGTGAATGTGTAGTTTCGGCATACCGGTGTTTACCTGGCGATTTGCTGAATGCGGTTTCGTGGAATGATGTTCCGTTGGAAGAGGTGAGTAGCCATGAATATATTGAAATTTGCGCTGCGGGCGGATAATTTGGTGGTCTGGAATCCAGAAATTAACGATAGGCCAGATGTTGACGGCCGAATATTAAGCGCGTCGGAATTGCCACTTAGTCGCGGCGAGCCTGTGCTAATAGTTAATAACGCGGAAGAGAATAAATATTACTTGGTGCGATGTAGCGATGTGATTAGCTTGTCGCGAAACGACCCGTCGACCATTTCGTGATATAATCAAACAGATTATGCAGGAAAAACCTTTTTCTTTTGAAATAACTTCACGATTTAACGACACGTTGGCACGAACGGGAATTATTCACACGCCGCATGGAGATATTAAAACGCCGGCGTTTATTGTGGTTGGAACTAAGGCTAATGTTAAGGCGATGATTCCGGAGATGGTGAAGGATGTTGGCGCGCAGGCGGTGCTGGCGAATGCTTATCATTTATATCTGCAGCCGGGGCATGAGTTGATTGAAAAGGCTGGATATCTTGGTAAATTTATGCACTGGGATGGTCCGACGTTTACGGATAGTGGCGGCTTTCAGGTGCTAAGCCTGGGTTCAGGTTTTAAGAAAGTTTTGGCAATGAGCACTGATGTTGACGAAGAAATTGCAATTGCTAAAAAGTCGTCAAGGCATGCTTGGGTGGATGAAAACGGCGTAATGTTTAAGTCGCATCTGGACGGCTCTTATCATAAATTTACGCCAGAATTGTCCATGCAAATCCAGGCTGGAATTGGCGCTGATATTACTTTTGCGTTTGATGAATTGACCTCTTTGATTGATCCGTACGAATATCAAGTTGAGGCGCTGGCCAGGACGCATGCTTGGGCGGAGCGAAGTTTGGCGGAAGTTAAGCGCCTAAGGGCGGCTCGTCCAGATAAGCCATATCAAGCTTTATTTGGAGTTTTGCAGGGCGCGAATTACGAGGATTTGCGAAAGCAAACTGCCGAGTTTTTGGGCGCAATGGATTTTTGATGGCTATGGAATCGGTGGCGCGTTGGAAAAGGAAACGATGGCGCAAACGATTCAGTGGGTCAATCAAATTCTACCTGAAAATAAACCGCGTCATTTACTGGGAATTTCCGAGCCTGATGATATTTTTGCGGCGATTGAGCAGGGAATTGATACCTTTGACTGTGTGAGCCCAACGCGAGTTGCTAGGAACGGCGCCGCGTATACGCCGTTTGGTCGGGTCAATGTGCGTGGCCGAAAATATCGTGAGATGTTTGCGCCAATTATGGACGATTGTGATTGCTATACCTGTAAAAACTATACAGCAGCTTACCTATGTCATCTTTTGCACGCTCGCGAGTCGTTGGCGGGGACATTGCTGTCAATCCACAATGAGCGATTTATCGTTAAGTTGGTTGATGATATTCGTGCTAGCTTGGAGGATGGAACTTTTTACGAGTTTCGTGATTCGTTTCTGGCGAAGTATTATAGTAAGAAATAAGACTATTTACAACTGATTGGAAAATCGTTATAATTAAACTCATACGCCGTGAGGTCTTTTTTATGGACTGTACCCGCGTGAAAAATAATAATTAAATTAAGGAGAACTTCTACAAATGGCAGATGCATTTGACCGAAGCAAACCGCACGTTAACGTTGGTACAATGGGCCACGTTGACCACGGTAAGACTACGCTGACTGCTGCGATTACTGCAGTGTTGGCAAAGCGCCTACCAAGCGCAGTTAACAAACCTGTTGCGTACGACCAGATCGACAACGCACCAGAAGAGAAGCAACGTGGTATTACTATCGCGTCTTCACACCAAGAGTATGAATCAAAGAATCGTCACTATGCACACGTTGACATGCCAGGACACGCTGACTACGTCAAGAATATGATCACCGGTGCTGCTCAGGTTGACGGTGCGGTATTGGTTATCGCTGCAACTGACGGCCCAATGCCTCAGACTCGTGAGCACGTTTTTGCTTGCAAAGCAGGTTGGCGTGCCAAAGATCGTTGTCTTCTTGAACAAGATGGACATGGCTGACGAAGAAATGGTTGAGCTGATCGAAGAAGAAGTTCGCGAACTTCTTGAAAAAGAACGGCTTCGACAAAGACGCTCCAATCATCAAGGGTTCTGCTCTTAAGGCTCTTGAAGGTGACGAGAAATACGAAGACGCTATTATGGAATTGGTTGACGCAATGGACAGCTACATTCCAGAGCCAGCACGTGACATGGACAAACCATTCATTATGCCAATTGAGGACGTCTTCTCAATTAAGGGTCGTGGTACAGTAGCAACTGGTCGTATCGAGCAGGGTGTTGTTAAATTGAACGACGAAGTTGAAATCGTTGGTTTGAAGCCAACTCAGAAGTCAGTTGTAACTGGTATTGAAGCCTTCAAGAAATCTCTTGACCAAGGTCAAGCAGGTGACAACGCAGGTGTCTTGCTACGTGGTATTGAGCGCAGCGACATTGAGCGCGGTCAAGTTTTGGCAAAGCCAGGCACAATTACTCCACACACTGAGTTTGAAGCTGAAGTTTACATCTTGAAGAAGGAAGAAGGCGGTCGCCACACTCCATTCTCAAAGGGCTACAAGCCACAGTTCTACTTCCGCACAACTGACGTTACTGGTGAAGTTGAATTGCCAGCTGACAAAGAAATGGTTATGCCAGGCGACACTGTAACCTTCAAGGTTAAGTTGCTTGCACCAATCGCTATGGAGCAAGGTTTGAACTTTGCTATCCGCGAAGGTGGTCGTACAGTTGGTGCTGGTGTTGTTACAAAGATTAACAAATAATCTTGATAACACAAGCCTAATTAAATCCCCCGAACTTTCGGGGGATTTTTGATGTCGCTGTGATAACGTATGTTTAATCGATAGCTTTCCGGTTAAAACATTCTTTTTCCATATATCCTCCCGTTGATAATATGTAAAAAGTTAATAAATTGACAATAGTATACATATTTTTTTGCCGTAAAGTAAAGTTAATTGACAAAGCGGTAATGTTTATGGCAGAATAAAAGACATCTAATATAAAAACAGAAAAAGGAGATTTTGGTGAACAAACAGAAATTGCTAATTGTTGGCGGAGGCGGAATGGTCGGTGCGACGGCGGCTTATGCGTGTGCGTTGCGTAGTGTCATCGAAGAGATTGTGTTGATTGACCGTAATGAGGATTTGGCTTTGGGGTCAGGCGGTGACATTAATGACGCGATGGGAATTGACAGAAATGTCGTGGTTCATACGGGAAATTATTCTGATATCAATGACGATGACATCGTTGTGATTACTGCGGGTGCACCGCAACTTCCTGGTCAGACTCGGCTGGAGTTGATTGACGTTAATGCAAAAAAATTATGCGTGATATTGTGAAAAATATTATGGCGAATGGCGCGAAGCCGTATTTGGTGATCGTCAGTAATCCGGTTGATGTTCTGACTTACGTGGCGCTTAAGGAATCTGGTTTGCCGAAAAATCGCGTGTTCGGGACGGGCACAACGCTTGATACTTCACGGATGAAGTCATATTTAGCGGACGCGTTCAATGTCGACAGTAAAGCGGTTGACGCTTATATTTTGGGCGAGCATGGCGATTCGTCATTTTCGACAATTGAGACGGCGCAAATTGGTGAAGTGCCGATTAAAGAATATCCTGGGTTTACAGAGGAAATGATTGACGGAATTGAGCAGAAGGTTCGCGACCGAGCTTATCGGGTGATTGAAACAAAGAAGTCGACGTATTTTGCGATTGGGTTTGTCGTGTCTAAGATTGTTTCGGCGCTCCGAAAATCGACACACACGGTTTATCCCGTTTGCTCTTTGGCTGAAGGTGAATATGGATTGAATAATGTTGTGCTTGGATTGCCATCAACAATCAGTAGCGACGGCGTGAAGATTTTGGCGGGCTATCCGCTTACCGAGCGAGAAAAGGAATCGCTGAATAAATCCGCTGGAATTATTGCGGAAATGATTTCCCATCTTGATAAAGCAGAAAATTGCTGATATAATCGCATAGTTAATAATAATTTATCTCGAGAACTCGATTGACTATAAATAGGGCAATCAGAGGTTACGAGATTGCACATAAGAGGAGGAGCTATGGCTCAAGATACAGGAATTAAAATCCGTATTCGTCTGAAGGCTTATGACCACAAAGGTCATTGACCAATCAGCAAAACAAATTATCGACACTGCAATCCGCACAGGTGCTAACGTGGCTGGTCCAGTGCCTTTGCCAACTCGACGCAGCACTTACACCGTCGTAAAGAGTCCACACGTTTACAAAACTGGTGGTGAATCTTACGAGCGCCGCGTTCACAAGCGCCTGATTGACATTACAAACGCTACACCAAAGACGATTGATAGCTTGCAGAACTTGAATTTGCCAGCTGGCGTTGACGCTGAAATTCGTATGTAATTTAACGATATATAAAATTTCCGCCTCTTGAACGGGGCGGATTTTTTATGCTATAATTTCATTTAGCTTATGACAAAACAAAAAACTCGTACTTATGCTCGTAATCGCTCGAAGTCTAACGAGCTGTTTAGTCGCAAAGGGCACGAACGCATTTATGACAACGACGGCTCATTTTTTTCTTGAAATTGGTGGTTTTTGTGATATTAAGTGCGCTGTGGCTTCGTCTAAAAAAATCCCTTTGAGATTGGCGGTTTGGTCGTTCAGGCTATTCCTGCCGGGCTATTTATTGCATTGCTGCTGGTATTAAAGATTGAGAAATACCAATTCAACCGGAAAATTTGGTATGTCACGATAATTTTCATGGCAATTCTGACTTCGTTTACGCCAGTTGGCGTGATGATTTAGCTTATGCTTACGAAATATACTTAATGTAAATACTATGATTGACATTCTATCTATTTTTTGGTATAATAAAAACGTGGAAAACACTAGATCTAACTCTCCGTCGATCCCAACTATTTTAGACGGTATTAAAGCTGCTGATATAAAGGTTAATTATGGGCCGGATCTGCCATCAAATCCAGAGGTTGTAGAGTATTTTAACGAACGACGTCCAGATACTTGGCCCATAATTCCACCAGAAGAGGAGTTGAATCCTCAACAGAGAGAAGTCTTGGCTGTCTTCGGCAATGCTGACAATTTACGGGAAGATCCCGGCTATAAAATCATAACGGCTACATTTCGTCTGTTAGTAGAGTCAGAAGCAGAACGCCGCAGTAGGCAAAAAACAACACAGGTGGTAGATAAATGTATAAAGTCAGGGATGACTGCTAAAGAAAATAGAGATCGCTTGATAGATAGGTACGCTAAAGTAACTGAAGGGACGATCCTTACTCTGCGCCGTCAAGTGCTCGACGACGAACTAGATGAGGACAGCCTCTTTCGTGAATATCTTCAGCCTGGAGCTTCAAACTTAGGTAGGCTAGCTATACTGGAGTGTCTTGGCTTTAGCAAAGCGAGCGTCCGAGGAGTTATATCATGCGGGAGCATAGATGATTACGAGAGTAAGAAATCTAAAAGTGAAGAGTTTTTTGCCTTAACTGATGAGGAGCGCGAAGAGAAATTAAAAAGCTTCTTAAACAATCCGAACGTGTAATCAAGCAACGGCGAGCAGACAGAAAAAAGTGCGAAAAAGAAGCTGCCCTGGAAGCCGCCAATAAGAAAATGTTCGGGGATGACTTGAAAGGGGCTACTCGGCGGATCGAGAGAGACGCAGAATCACTGCGACAAGATGGCTATACACTACTATCTTCTGCAGCAAGTCTTATGCACAGTAGAGAGAAGGCTGGACCCGTCGCAGGAAGTCTAGGGGAGCTACGCCAAGCCTTTCCGGATTTATGTTACCCAAGCGGACTAAACGTGTTCGATTATTTAGCAGAAGAATGTTCCGCAGACACGAAAAATGGCAGTGTTAGTGGGCGCTCAGTTATGGGAACAGGCAAAGTATACGCTCTTGATACAAACTTAGCAACTATTTATAAAAAATCAGACTCCTCAGAGGGCTGACCCTAGTCGGACTCGTTGACAGTCTATAGCTTCATGTGCTATAATTACGAGGTAATTTCTATTACGCGTAATATCAACTGTTCTCCTTGGTGAATGAGTAGGTCTGGTTATGAGCGGATGTTTACATTTAACGTTCTCCCAGAATCCAGAAACCGCACGTCATCAGGAGTATTTAAGTGGGAGTGAGGAAAAGTGAAAACACTTCTCGGTACCAAACTTGGTATGACCCAGCTCTTGGCTGAAGACGGCAAAGCCATTCCGGTAACGCTGATCCAAGCCGGCCCTGTCACCGTTACTCAGGTGAAGACTGTCGAAACCGACGGTTACAATGCGGTACAGGTAGCTTTTGGAGAGGGTAAGAACCTGAGCAAGGCCGTGGCTGGACACGTTAAGTCAGCCCAAGTGACCCCGAAACATATTCGGGAATTCCGTGTCGACCAGATTCCAGAGGATCTGAAAGTTGGCAGTGAAATTAATGTTTCCGCGTTTGAAGTCGGCGATTTTGTCGATGCAACCGGAACCAGCAAAGGTAAAGGTTTCGCTGGAACCATTAAACGCCACAACTTTAAGCGTCATCGTAAGACGCACGGTGGTAAAGGTAATACTCGTAAGCCAGGTTCAATTGGCTCGATGTATCCACAAAAAGTCTTCAAGGGTAAGACGATGGCTGGCCATATGGGTCACGAACGTGTTACTGTTAAGAACTTGGAAGTGGCATATGTTGATCCAGAGACCAATCTAATCGGGGTTAAGGGCGCTGTTCCTGGACCACGAAAGGGGCTGATTATTTTAGGAGGTAACAAGTAATGGCAGATTCAACCAAACTTCCTAAAGACATTTTTGCTGTGGAAGTGCCAAATCACGAATTGTTGAAATTGGCATACGACAGCTACTTGGCAAACGCACGCCTAGCTAGCGCTACAACCAAGCAGCGCGGCGAAGTTTCTGGTGGTGGTAAAAAACCATGGAAGCAAAAGGGAACTGGTCGAGCACGTTTCGGTTCAAGCCGTAACCCAATCTGGCGCGGCGGTGGTGTGGTATTTGACCCACGCGGCAACGAAAACTACACTAAAAAATTGTCAAAGACTGCTAAGAAAGTGGCAGTTCGCCAAGCTTTGACTGTAGCTAACGAAGCTAAGAAAATTGTCATCAAAGACATTAAGACTACTGGCAAGACCAAGGAAGTCGCAACATTCCTAGCTGACAATAAGTTCGAGCGCCGTATTCTAATCGTTGTAGATGAGAAGACGCCAGAACTTATGCGTGCTACAAACAATATTCAGAACGTTTTGGTGGTTCGCGCTAATTATCTAAGCGTTTATCACATTCTGAATGCGGATACAATCGTTATAACACCGAAAGCTCTGCCTGTAATTACTGCATGGTTGGGCAAGGAGGAAGCGTAATATGAAACAGACGATTATTATCCCACGCGTTAGTGAAAAGGCTTACGCACAGAGCGCCGATGGTGTATACGTGCTACGCGTTCCACTTAACTTGAATAAGAACGAAATCAAATCAGCCGTAGAAGCGCAATTTGGCGTTACTGTAGTTAAGGTTAAAACCTTAGTACAAGACGGCAAGGCTGTACGCTTCTCACGAGGCAAGAATCGTTATCCTGGCACAACAACGCGCAAGGATTGGAAGAAGGCTTACGTGACGCTGAAAGAAGGCGATAAGCTCGATGTGTTTGACGCAGTAGAGCAGCAGATGGAGGAGACCAAGTAATGCCAGTGAAAGCTATAATCCAACCACTCCTGCTCGTCGCGGCATGACGAGTCAGGATTTGTCAGACATTACAACAAGAAAAACCTCTTAAAAAGTCTGATTAAAGCTAAAAAGCAAAATGCCGGTCGCAACAACCAAGGTCGAATTACTGTTCGTCATCGTGGAGGCGGCGTTCGTCGTCACTACCGCTTGGTGAACCACAATTTGCCAGCAGGCTTGACCTTGACGATTGAAGAAATCGAATACGATCCAAACCGCTCAGCTCGTATTGCTCGAGTTAAGGATCAGTACAATTTGTACCACTACATCTTGGCTGACACCTCAATGGTTAAGGGTAAAACTATCCGAACTGGTGAAGAAGCTCCAATTGAGGCTTCAAACCGCTTGCCATTGTCAGTTATTCCTGTTGGTACGATGATTTACGCTATTGAGTTGACCGCTGGTAAGGGCGCACAAATGGTACGCGCCGCTGGTGCTAAAGCTCAGTTGATGGCGAAAAGAAGGCAACTACGCAACTATCAAATTGCCATCTGGCGAAGTTCGCAAAGTTCGTTTGAAGCTACCGCTGCTATCGGTGTAGTCGGTAACGTCCAGCACCAAAATGTTAAGATCGGTTCAGCTGGTCGCAAACGTCGCAAGGGTATTCGCCCAACCGTTCGTGGTGTCGTTATGAACGCCGCAGACCACCCACATGGTGGTGGTGACGGTGGTCGCCACGGTACTGGTAAAGCACCACGTACCCTTGGGGTCAATTGACATTAGGGTTATCGAACTCGTCGCCGTAAAGGCTCGAATAAATTAATCGTACGCACGCGTCACGACGCGAAGAGGAAGAGGTAAATCACGATGAGTCGTTCATTAAAGAAAGGTCCATTCGTCGATGTAAAGCTAGCAAAGAAAATTGCTGCTCTTAGCCTTGACGATCGAACCGTTATCAAAACGTGGGCGCGCGCTTCGACTATTACACCAGAGATGGTTGGTCGAACGATTGCTGTTCACAACGGTAGAGTGCACGTACCAGTGCTGATTACCGAAAAACATGGTTGGTCATAAGCTCGGTGAGTTTAGTCCAACTCGTAAATTCCGTAAACACGGTGGAAAGGATAAGAAGTAATCATGGCTGATACAACTTATACTGTCCGTGCTTACGCAAAAGGTGTTGATCAGGCACCACGTAAGGTTAGTCTAGTCGCAGCCTTGGTGCGAGGTCGTACTGTAGCTGATGCGCTAGTTATCTTAGAGCACGTTCCAAAGCGCGCTGCTAGCCCAGTTAAGAAGGCTATCGAAAGCGCTAAGGCAAACGCTATCAACAATCATGGCTTGGATGCGAAAAGCTTAGTAATTACTACTTTGAGCGTTACTGCTGGTACACGTTTGCGCCGCTTTAAGCCAGCATCGCGCGGTCGCGCTTTGCCATTCCAGAAAAAAAGACTTCAAATATTTTTGGTTGAAGTAACTGGTACAGAAAAGCCAAAGAAAGCGCCTGCAAAGAAGGCCGAAGCTAAGGCAGAAGCAAAAACTGCTAAGCTTGCAGCTAAAAAAGCCGCTAAACCGGCAGCAAAAAAGGAGGAGAAGTAAATGGGTCAAAAAGTGAATCCAATCAACTTCCGCCTACAGGTCAATAAGAACTGGAGCTCTCGTTGGTTTACGACCAATAAAAAAAGAGTTTGCAGAGGCGATTCGTCAGGATCACGAAATCCGCGAGTTGATTGAAAAGAAATTTGCCTCACGCCCAACTATCAATCGCATTGAGATTGAGCGTAGCGCTAACTTGATCACGATTACAATCACACGGCAAAAGCTGGTGTTGTTATCGGTCGCGGCGGTGCTGGCGTGAACGAATTGAAGAAGCAGTTGAGAAGATTGCTGGTCAGCCAGTTCGTATCAACATTGAAGAAGTTCGCCGTCCAGAATTGGCAGCCAAATTGGTAGCTGAGAATATCGCTCGCCAATTGGAGCGCCGAATCAACTTCCGCCGTGCAACTAAAAATGACCGCACAAAAACACCATGAATGCTGGCGCTAAAGGTATTCGTATTGAGGTGGCTGGTCGTTTGAACGGCGCTGAAATGGCACGTCGCGAAAAGGTAATCGAGGGCTCAGTGCCTCTACATACCTTGCGCGCTGATATTGATTTCCATTGTGCTCGCGCTCAGACACCAGCTGGTATCATTGGCGTGAAAGTGTGGATTTATAAGGGAGAAAGGAGTCGCTAAATGCTGTTACCAAAGAAAAACTAAGCACCGCAAAGTGCGTATTGGAAAAAAACCGCGGTCAAGCAACTCGTGGCAATTACATCGCGTTCGGCGACTTTGCATTGCAATCACAATCAAATGAGCGCATCAACTCCCGCCAAATCGAGTCTGCCTCGTCAGGCGATGACTCGTTACATCAAGCGTGGTGGTAAGATTTGGATTCGAATCTTCCTCACACTCCAGTTACCCGAAAGCCACTTGGCTTGAAGATGGGTGGCGGTAAAGGTAACCCAGAGTTCTTCGTTGCTAAGGTAAAAGGCTGGTACTGTTCTGTTTGAGATGCAGGGCGTTTCAGAGGAAGTTGCTCGCGAGGCAATGCGTCTGGCTAGCCACAAATTGCCAGTCAAATGTAAGTTCATCAAGCGGGAGGACGCATAATGGCTGAAACGAAGAAATCTGTTAAAGCAGCAGTTGTTAAGACGATTGACGATTTGAAGAAGGAATTGACTGAAAAGCGAAACGACCTACTTCAGGCAAAACGTTCTCACGCTGCTGGCGAATTAGTTAATCCAAAAGCGTTGCGTTCACTCCGAAAGGAAATTGCACGCCTGCTGACACAAATTAATAATACAAAAGGAGAGCAAGTAATGACCGACGAACATTGATTGGCGTCGTAACGAGTGCCAGCGCGACAAGACCATCACCGTGACGGTCACCAGCCGCGAAACGCATCCGCTATACGGCAAGCAGTACACCGTGACTCGCAAATACACTGCTCACGATGAAACCAACGAAGCAGGTGAAGGCGACAAGGTGCAAATCGAAGAGACCCGCCCAATTTCCAAGACTAAGAGCTTTACTCTAGTTAAGGTGATTGAAAAAGTCTCGCGGTTCTATCAAACTAGCGACGAAGTTTCTGGCGAAACCAAGGAAGAGGCTAAGGAGGATGACAAATGATCCAACAAGAATCTCGCCTTAAGGTAGCCGACAACTCAGGTGCTAGGGAAGTTTTGTGTATCCGCGTTCTTGGCGGTACACGACGCCGTTATGCCTCGCGTTGGCGACGTAATCGTCTGCTCGGTAAAAGACGCTAGCCCAACCGGTAACGTTAAGAAAAAAATCTGTTGTTAAGGCTGTAGTTGTTCGTACTCGCGATCAAATTCATCGCAAAGACGGCTCAACAATCTGTTTTGACGACAATGCCGTAGTGATTATCAACGATGACAAGCAACCAAAAGCTACTCGTGTCTTCGGTCCAGTTCCACGCGAACTTCGCGATATGGGCTACATGAAGATCGTCAGCTTAGCTCCGGAGGTACTCTAATGGCTCGAATTCATAAAGACGATACCGTAAAAATTATTGCTGGTAAAAATAAAGGCACAACTGGTAAAGTTCTAAAAGTTAACACAAAAGACCAAACTGTTTTTGGTCGAAGGTGTTGGCGTTGGACATCGCCACGTTAAGCCAAGCCAGTACAATCCAAAAGGCGGCAAGAAAGATATTCACGTACCAATGGATATCAGTAAAGTCGCTCTGGTTGTTGATGAGAAATCAGGCAAAACCAGTCGGGTTGGTTTAGTAAAGAATGCTGACGGCGGCAAAACTCGTGTTGCTCGCCAAGCAAAAAATAAGGAGATTAAATAATGGCAGAAAAGAAAACTGTCGTGCCAGCTCTCGCTTGAAAGCCTTGTATCAAGGAACTTACCTTAAGGAACTACAAGCCGAATTGAATCTAAAGAACGTGCATGAAGTGCCAGCTTTGGAAAAGATCGTCGTGAGCGTTGGTACCGGCAAAAAGAAAGATGACAAGCGTCATTTTGAAATTGTCAAAAACACTGTCGAGAAAATCACCGGTCAAGCACCAGTGGCTCGACGAGCCAAAAAATCAATCGCGACATTTAGTATTCGTAAAGGTATGGGCGCGCCAATTGGTGTTAGCGTAACTTTGCGCGGCGCTCGTATGTACGAGTTCATGGATCGTTTGATTAACGTTGCTTTGCCTCGTGTTCGTGACTTCCACGGCGTTGGCTTGAAGTTTGATAAAGGTGGCAATTACAATCTCGGCATTACCGAGCAATCGATTTTCCCAGAATTGACATTTGAGGAAACTCAGGTTTTGCACGGTTTGCAGGTCACATTTGTTATCAAGAACGGCAACAAGGAAGCTTCTAAGGCGTTGCTGGAAAAATTCGGTATGCCGTTTGAGAAGAAAGGAGGCGTCAAGTAATGGCTAAGAAATCAATGGTCGCTCGTGATAAGAAGCGCATGAAGATGATTGCTAAGTTTGCAGCCAAGCGTGCTGAGTTGAAAGAACTTGGCGACCTCGATGGTTTGCAGAAATTGCCTCGCAATTCTAGCCCGACCAGGCACAAGAACCGTGATAGCATCTCTGGTCGCCCACGCGGCTACATGCGTCAGTTCGGCTTGAGCCGTATCAATTTCCGCGAAAAAGCAGCCAAGGGTGAAATCCCAGGCATAACAAAGAGTAGTTGGTAAGAAGGAAAGGAGATTAGAATATGTCTATGCAAACTACAGACCCAATCGCCGACCTTCTGACTCGCATCCGCAATGCGAAATTGGTTGGCAAAACGGAAGTTCGTGTTCCGTCCAGCAAGATGAAGAAAGTCATCGCTGAACAATTAGTCAAAAACGGCTACTTGGCAGATGTCAAACTGGAAGATGCTAAACCTCGTGGCGTGTTGGTAGTTACTATCAATGAAAAAGGAACTAACAGCACCATCAACGAAATTACCCGCATCTCAAAACCTGGTCGTCGCGTTTACGTCGGCGCTAGCGAGATTCCAAAGGTAAAGAGTGGCCGCGGTTTGGTACTTATCTCAACATCAAAAGGTGTCATGACTGGCGCTGAAGCAGCTAAGGCTAAGCTTGGTGGCGAATTGTTGTTGAAGGTTTACTAAGCCTCACGCGAATCAAATAAACGTCCTCATTGCAGGGCGTTTATTTTTTTATATCTATCTACGTAGAGATAGTATAATAGTGATGTGATCGATCTTAAAAATGTGTCTTATGGAACTAATAGTCGAGAATTGTTTAGTGATGTAAGCTTTGCTATTAACGCCGGAGACAAAATTGGACTAGTTGGTCCAAATGGTGCCGGGAAAACTACTTTTATTAAAAAAATAATAAACGGAGATATCCAGCCTACGTCAGGTGATATTATTTCGAGCGGTGAAGAGATAGGTATTTTACCGCAAAACCTGAATAAATGGCTCGATAAGACAGTTTATGATTTTATAGAAGAAGTGACTGGTGTTAAGTCGGCTAGAGAAGAATTTGATTATCAATGTGAGAGGTTAACTCAAGAGGCTAATGAAGAGACGCTATTAATTTATGGCGAAGCTCTGGAGAGGTATGAAAAATTCGAAGTAGCAAATTTTGACACGACGATTAAAAAGGCTTTATCGCGAGCGGATCTGGGTGATATTGACCCGGATAGACGTCTGAATACATTTTCTGGGGGACAACGCACACGGATAGCTTTGGCGGCAGTTTTTGCGTCTCGTTATGATCTAATTTTGCTTGATGAGCCAACTAATAATCTTGATGACAATGGAGTAATCTTGCTTGAAGATTTTATCGACAATTCGCCAGCTTCATTTTTGATCGTGTCTCATGATCGACATTTCTTACGTAACACTGCAGAACGGATCATAGAATTGACTGGCGGCAAGGGCGTGAATAAATACAATCTTGGTTACGATGAATATATTGAAGCAAGACGTGAAGCTCGTCAAGCAATGATCGACCGCTATGAGCAATATGAAAAGGAAAAAAGCGACTATATCGTGTTGTGCGGGATGCGAGAATTCGTGCGAATTCGGCCAAAGCTAGCCACAAAAAATCGGATAGCGATAAGTTAAATGATAATTTTCGCAAAGAGCGCGCATCTTCAAATATTGCAGGGGCGGCTGGAGGTGTGGAGTCCCGTCTGCGACAATTGGATGAACCTGAGAGAGTGGAGGATGAAATTGCTATTAAGTTTGCTTTCGATGAAGTATCGTCTAAGAAGCATAGCCTTATTTCTGTGCAATCGCTAAGTATTTCACATGATGGAGAAAAAGTGATAGGACCCGTTACTTTTAATGTACGTCCTGGCGATAAAATATTGATCCAAGGAGAGAATGGTTCAGGAAAATCTTCGCTCCTCAACTTTATTATGGGAAATAATACACCTGAGTATCATCGCGGAGAAATAAAAAAAGGCGAAAATGCAAAAATAATATACATGAATCAGTCGCAATCATTGCCGCTTAAAGACAACTCGCCTTTGGACAATTTGCGGTATTTATCGCCAAAACTTGAATTACACGACGCGATCAATATCCTAATTCGTTTTGGTCTGGATAAACGAACAATCTCTTCGACAAAAAGCAATAGATCTCAGTGGTGGCGAACGGGCTAAAAGTTTTGCTTGCTGCTATGTCAACGAGCTCTCCTGATCTTATCATCCTGGATGAGCCGACGAATAACCTTGATATTCCTACGATTGAAGCTTTGGAACTGGCGCTAGGTCAATATAAAGGAGGTGTTGTGATAGTGTCTCATGATCAAGACTTTATCGAAAAATATAGGGATAACGGAGAAAATTGAAATATAAAAAAAGACTTGATGGAACAGCTTTTTACTATTATTAGAATTAAAGTGATTCAACTTCAGCCATCAGTCAATTATAAAGGTGGCAAATATTCACCAAAAATATGCTTTGTTTGGATGTTATGATACCAATTCTACTGCTTTTTTTGTATATTATAATTTAACTAAGGGGTGATTTTTATGATAGTTAAAGAATATGGGAAAATCTAATAAAGATATTATTATATTATTACATGGTGGTGGATTATCATGGTGGAATTATGAAGAAGTGTCAGAAATATTAAAAAAAGTAATTATCATGTAATATTACCAATATTAGATGGTCATTCAGGAAGTGATAGAGATTTTACTTCTATTGAAAATAATGCGAAATGAAATAATTGAATATATTGATAACAATTATAATGGAAATGTTAAACTTATAGGAGGACTTTCATTAGGAGCACAAATTTTATTAGATATATTGTCAAAAAGAGACAATATATGTGAATATGCAATAATTGAAAGTGCTTTAGTATGCCCAATGAAAATGACAAATATACTTATAGAATCATCAATTAATATGTCTTATGGACTTATAAATAAAAAGTGGTTTTCTAAACTTCAATTTAAAAAGTTTAAAAATAAAAAAAGAATTATTTGATAAGTATTATATTGATAGTTCTAATATAACAAAAAAATAATATGATTTCATTTTTAAAAGCTAATTCCAATTATCATCTTAAGAATATAAAAACTAACAAATCAAAAATCAATAGTGGTAGTAGGAAGTAAAGAAAGACCAATTATGATTAAATCTGCAAAAAAATAATACACGATGAATTAATTAATAGTGAATTAGAAATATTAGTGGTTATTATCATGGAGACTTAAGTATTAATCATCCAAATGAATATGCAGAAAAAAAGTTAAGAAACTGATAAAATAACTGTAACGTCCTCATTGCAGGGCGTTTATTTTTTTATGATAAACTTTTTATCATATGGGAGCTGGAGCGCTAAAAGACATAAAGTCGGCATATCGAGTAGCAGTAAAGGGATTAGTGCGCGATGAATTAGGTAGACTGCTGTTCGTTCAAGAGAGAAGTGACTCATGGGACCTTCCTGGCGGTGGGCTGGAACATGGTGAGGATATTGCAGAAGCGCTGAAACGAGAGTTTCTGGAAGAACTAGAGACAGATATCGAAGTCGCTGCAGAAAATCCCTTGATTATTCCAACTTGGAATACAAAGTTCGACGACCCCGTTTTGATTATTGCCTACAAAGTTACTCTATTAACGACACCTCATAAAACAGATGAAGTTTCAAACTTTAACTATTTCGATATTCATGAAATCAAGCAAGAAAGCTGGATTCTACGCTGGTTGACAATCTTTCAAAGATATATCAAATTGACCGATAGTCCTCTCAGTATACACATTAGCTATAGTAAGTTGTTCTGTAAGCTGCGCATTCATACAAATATATCGATACAGTATGCTAAATTTGTAACAGTTGATGAACTCACACAACACATTCCATGGGCAAGTGAGAGCACGGAGTTGCAGGCCGCTATACAGAGTCAAATAAATCCTCCCGTATCACATTAGCGCATTTTTCGACCGCAACTTCATGCCCGAGTGAATATCCATTGCGCTTCAGCTTCGGCAGTTCGCGCACTTCGTGAAACATCATATTAAGTTCGGGCACGAAAAATAATTCCCGAAACGGCATGCCTTTGAGCCGTGATTCCTCGCGTGACTTAGTTAAGATAACGCCAGAATTTTTTCCAAAAATCACTTTCTCACGACTATCATGAAAATTTATCACAAAACACGTCGTATATTGCGCTCGCCTGTTCGTTTTACCTTCAAGCTTCTTTAGGCAATAATCTACGATCTCTTGATCACTCATCTCATGACCAGCCCAGCGTCTTGTAAATACACCAGGCTCGCCGTTTAGAGCTTCAATCTCCATGCCGGAATCATCGGCGATAATTATCAGATTTTTGTCATTTCTATGTAAATGATTCCTTGTGTGTTGTGCTTTCAGTAGGGCGTTTTGTTCAAATGTTGCGCCTGTTTCTATGCAGTCTGGAATTTGATAGTCCAAATCCGCCAGTGAAATAATTGACATCTGCGGAGAGAATTTATGAAACGCTGCAACGAATTCTGCGTATTTGCCTGGGTTTCTGGTGGCGAAAAGTATAGTTGCTGTCATTGAGTATGATTATATCAACTATCATAAATATCGAAAAATTGCTAATTTGACGGTATTATAATATCATCGAACCAAGCAATGATAATTTCATCCATATACAAAACAGCCGATAATGACGGGCTAATCGCTCATATTTATGAACATTTATTAGCTCAGTACGTTTTGAAGTGTCTTCAAGACAATGAGTTCTTTGTTCTGAGCGATATCATACTGTCTGCAAAAACATATGGCGACACTTGTTTTATGGACGCTGAGTTATATAGCCCAGAAGCGAAAAAGACATATGACGAAGCATTACGAGAGTTTGATAAATTAGTTATTCCAGAAGATGATATTTTGAGAGCCGCTAGCGAGTGCGGGATAGAAATGAATCGAAATATAGTAGAAGTCGACCGAAGTGAACTGAGTAAAAAGCTATGCGAAGTTCAGATTTCTCCGTGGCGTAAGCAAATAGATATGGCGTATCGTAAAGCTCATGATGGGAGCTCTGTTAATACGCTTTTTCGTACTTCGTATATAAAATACAGTAAAAGAGTCTGACGATCTTTTTTCATGAGTGCGTTCTGGAGTATTCAATTGATGAAAGTCATATACAGACACCGGTTGATCAAGCTCTGGCGGCGATTGTTATGCAGATCGTGGCTCTCAATTTCTTGACGATCGTGCGAGAAAAATATACAGTGTATGATCGTGGCGATCAGTGGTCGGAGGCATCAATTTCGGTTGGATACAGAATGTTTCTTGGGTTGCTGAAGAAAGATGACAAAATAATTAATCAATTGAGCTGTGATTTCTTAGAGTATATAAAAATTTTATCGTCGTCTGTCTTTTTGTGATAATTTACAAAAAGCTCTTGTTCGATGTTCGGACAATCATAAACAGGTTATATTAAACAGGAGCACGCTAAATGCGATCCTTGGAGGGTGTATTATTGGCGGCAAAGGTTGGTTGGAAATGGCGGATAGTACTCGAATAGGGCAAATGATCAATTCAATCGAGCTAGACATATATGAGGTTAATTCGTAGTTTGAAAACCTTGCATTTCACCCCTAATCTATGCTAAAATACCTAGGTTAATATCAAATCACACGAAAGGTGAGTAATGAGTCTGAGTCGAATCGGAAAACTGCCGGTGATTATTCCGGCCGGTGTGACAATCACGGTTGACTCTGGTGATGTGGTCGTTAAAGGACCAAAGGGTGAATTGAAACAATTCATCACGCCAGCAGTTGAAGTGAAAGTCGAAGACGGACAAGTCACGGTACATCCTAAGGACGAGTCCAAAGTAGCCCGTAGTCAGCATGGTCTGATGCGCGCGCTAATCAACAACATGGTAATCGGTGTAACCAAAGGTTATGAAAAACGCCTAGAGGTTAACGGTGTCGGTTTCCGTGTTAGCTCAAGCAATAATGAGCTAGAAATGGCACTTGGATTTTCACATCCAGTCAAATACAAAGCCCCAGAAGGCGTAACTGTTACCAACGAAAAAAATGATTATCGTTGTTAGCGGTATCAATAAACAACAAGTCGGTACAGTTGCAGCGGAAATCCGCGCATTGAAGAAGCCCTGAACCATACAAGGGTAAGGGTATCAAGTACGTCGACGAGCAGATTTTGCGTAAAGCAGGAAAGACAGGTAAGTAATCATGGCTGAAAATAAGAAGCTACTCAACCGCGCTCTTCGCAAAAACCGCGTTCGCGCTAAGGTTTCAGGTACGGCAGAGCGCCCACGCTTGACAGTTACTATTAGCAATTTGCATGTTAGCGCACAATTGATTGACGATGTGGCTGGTAAAAACATTGGCTGCAGCAACTACAGTTGGAACAAAAGCAACTGGCACGATGACTGAAAAAAGTGCTGCTATCGGTACTGAAATTGCTAAGAAAGCAAAGAAAATTAAGATTAGCGCAGTAGTGTTTGACCGCAATGGTCGTCAATACGCTGGTAGCCCTAAAGGCTTTGGCTGATGCTGCGCGCCAAGAAGGATTGAGTTCTAGTATGGCAGAGCAAGCTGCAAATACTACCCCACGTGCAGAAGGTCGTCGACCTCGAAACCACGTGGTGGTCGCCGCGATGACCGGCGAAATGTGCGCGATGACGCGCCAAAAGAGTTTGAAGAATTGGTAATCAACATTGACCGCGTTTCTCGCGTGGTTAAAGGTGGTCGCCGCTTCCGATTTAAGGCTTTGGTGGTTGTTGGTAACCGCAAAGATAAAGTTGGTGTCGGTGTTGCTAAGGGTGCAGACGTTCAAGCTGCCGTCGCTAAGGCTACATCAGTCGCTAAAAAGCACCTAATTACATTGCCATTAAACGGTGAGACAATTCCGCACGACAGCGAAGTTAAATTCTCTGGCGCACGCGTATTGATCAAGCCAGCTGCTCCTGGTACCGGTATTATCGCTGGTGGTGTAGTTCGCCAAATTATCGGTGTAACAGGAATTCGCAACCTATTGACCAAATCTCTTGGCTCAACCAATAAGGTTAACATTGCTTACGCGACCATTGAAGCTCTAAAGTCATTAGTTCCACGCGATCAATGGCTAAGCGCTCAGCCTGTAAAAAAGGTTGCTAAAAAGGAGGCTAAATAATGAAGTACAATGATCTCCAAGTTTCAGCAAACAGGAATAAAAAGCGCGTTGGTCGCGGTATTGCTGCCGGTCAAGGTAAAACTGCTGGTCGCGGTACTAAAGGTCAGAACGCCCGAACAGGTAAGAAGCTTCGCGTAATGTTCCAAGGTGGTCAGCGTCCACTAGCTCAAGCTGTGCCAAAGGCTCGCGGATTCAAGAGCTTGCGAACCCCAGCTCAAGTTGTGTACATGGATCACTTGAATGCATTTGATGGCAAAACTGTCGACAATGCTTTGTTGTTCACTGAAGGCTACATTGCAACTCCTTTCCACACGGTTAAGGTGATTGCTCGTGGTGAATTGAAGGCTAAGGTTGATTTGAAAGTACAGGCTGCCTCAGCTTCAGTTGTTGCCGCTATCGAAAAAGCCGGTGGCTCATTCGAGAAAGTAGCTACACCTCTACGCCAAAGCGCGAAAGAAGCTGAAGAGAAATAATCTTTCTCGGTAATAATAAATCCCCTTCGAAAGAGAAGGGGATTTTCTTTTGCTTTGATATTCTGGGCTATTTTTCGCTACATTCTTGCGGTGCAACCATGTAAATAGTCACATTCCTGTCGGCGGTGTCATCGCTACCGTCGTGATTGGCGATTTTTGGCTCAGAGATAATAATCTTATTCTCAGGAAAAGCCTTGCGAAACTAAGCCTTGCTTGACTTTATCAGCGCGCTCCATGGCTAATTTTGTGCCGGCACTTGTCTTCGAACTTTCATATGTCTGACCGACTAGCTCAATTGAAAATTCCTTTTGGCTGTTTGATTTATATAGCGACCCCAGTTTAGCCAGTTCGTCGACAGTAACTCCTTCATATGTATATTGCGTCGAATCTGCATTGAAGAAAACATTTTTAAAATTATATTTACCATTGTTAAGCACAAAAGAGCCATCTTTCATATGGCTATAACCGGCTTTTCGAAAATCAGCAGACGTCAAACATTTTGAATCTGATTTAGCTAAATTCTGCTTTTTGTCTTCGCTTTTCTTCTCGTCCTTAGGGTTGACTGCTTCTTTGCGCGAAATATTCGTGTCTTTTGAAGGAGTAGTTTTATTTGACATAAGGACGATTGCCACCACTATTCCGATTGTCGCCAGCACTCCCAGGATTGCCAGTGTAACCCATAGCCACAATTTACTTTTCTTTGGTGGATGATTTTGGGGAAATTCTGGGTTTGGTGGTGGCGTAATTGGTGGAGTTGATGGGATTTCAGGTTGCTGTTGCATATAATACCTCGTTTACGTTATGTTATTGACTCAATTATAACGCATATGCTTTTATGTTTTTAGTATGGAAATATCCGCTAAGGTAATGTATAATTAACAGAGTTAAGAATTGTTAGTGACTATGAGGGACTAAAACATGAATTGGAGAATAATTTTTCGCTCGCTGAAAAATAAAGATATGCAAAAACGACTATTTATTGTCGTGGGAATAATCGTTGTTTATCGATTATTGGCGCACATTCCAGTACCATTGGCGGAACCAACACAGCTGCGTAACGCGATTTCGTCGGTGCTTGGGCAATCTGACCTCGGTGGAATTTTGAACTTGCTATCTGGTGGTGCATTGTCGAGCTTCTCTCTGGTGTTGGTTGGGCTTAGTCCATTTATTACCGCCAGCATTATCATTCAGCTTCTGACCAAAGCCATTCCAAGGCTTGAGGAGCTGCACAAAGACGGCGAATCTGGACGTCGAAAAATTCAGCAATGGACGCGTGTTATTACCGTGCCGCTTGCTATTGTCCAGTCGATCGCTTTCATCTTCATCTTAAGGCAAACAGTCCTTCAAGGCGGCAGTACGACATTAGCCGACCCGACGATGATGGAATGGATCGTTTCAATCACTTCAATGACAGCAGGCTCTGTTCTTCTGATGTGGCTCGGTGAGTTGATCACTGAGCAAGGAATCGGCAACGGTATTTCTATCGTAATCTTCGCTGGTATCATTAGCCAATTGCCACAAATGCTCGCGTCATTAATCTCATCATTGTTCAACACCTCATCTGGCAGCTTAAACGTCTTCAACTGGTTCACTCTCCCTGTAAACCCAGTTATGTTCTGGACGATATTAATCATGTCAATCGCCGGACTTATCGTCCTTTACTTCCTGGTTAAAATCAACGAAGCTCAGCGCGTCATTACGATTAACTACGCAAAGCGCGTTCACGGAAACAGTAATTATGGCGATGTAAAAAGCATTTTGCCGGTTAAATTGATCGCTGCGGGAGTTATTCCGGTCATCTTCGCGGTTGCATTCCTGAGCTTGCCGCAATTCGTTGGTCAAGTTATGAAAGCGTCTGGTAACGCCAACCTTCTACCGACCGCCAACAAATTGATTACTTGGTTCCAAGCTCCAAACGCCGGCTCGTTCACAGGAAGCACGGCTGAAGCGTTTATTTACCCAACGCTATACTTTATCTTGGTTATCGCCTTTACATATTTCTACACTGGAATCGTCTTTAACGCTAACGAAATTGCCGAAAATCTACAGAAGCAAGGCGGATTTATTGAAGGCGTGCGTCCGGGCGCTCAGACTGAAAAATACCTTATGAGAACTGTCAATCGCTTGATTTTGTTCGGCTCAATCGTCCTGGGAATCGTGGCTATTTTGCCATTCGTCGCGGAATATCTCACGTACAATTTGACAGGCTTGCAAGGTTTGCGTTTGTCAATCGGCGGTACAGGAATCTTGATTGTCGTATCAGTCGCCCTTGAGACGCTGCGACAAGTCAACTCTCGTGCGCTGATGGTTACGTATGACGACTTTGACCCAGACGAGCTGCTTGATAGCGACAAAAAGAAGAGTAAGAAGCGTCGTTTGTTTAAGAAAAAATAATTGATATTAAAAATCCCCGCCGAAAAGCGGGGAATTCTTTTGTGAATGGATTATCGTATTTTTGTAATCGTAAGATAAATTGTCGCCAACTTTTTTTCTTATTTTTGGCAGACTGGCGCAATTTCATTACTAATGTTATTTTCATCAACCATCTTACAGCTCGGAATTTCAAACAGGTTAAATTCATTGGTTGGGGAAATCGCTTTCCATCCGCCGTCTTGCTTAACTGCAAACATTCGCGCCACAGAATTGCCGCAACCATAGCCCAGCAACAACTGTTTCTCGTCCTGGGAATGGGCGATTACTGCAGCTGCGCCGTTGTTATCCTTACAGCCCGACTTCTTCACGTCCGCCTTTAGGAAATCGCGAAGCTCTTGTGTGGCTGAATCGTTGCGAATAACCGCTTTGCCTCCTTCAATTCGAAAGCCTAAAGATCCCAAGCTCACAAATCCGTTGTCAACCTTTTCCGCTACTTGAGACGTCTTGTCGGAAGTTTGATTGGCGTGTAATAAAATTACGCCAATAACTATCACTATCAAAGTCGTCACCAGACCGATTAGCACCGCGGTCATTATCTCATTCTTCGATTTTGTAACCTTAAAGTTTGCTGGTTTTTTCTTGCTTGCCATAAAAATCCTTATGTTAAATTTGATAACACAATTATAGCACGTAAATTTACGGCGAAACCTCTTGTCAAACTGTGTTTAGTACTGTATAATTGACAACTGTAACTTATGGCGAGTCAAAAGGAAGTCATCAAAATGGTAGGAAAGGTAGTGGAAGCACTGCCTAATACTCAATTTAAGGTGGAACTGGAGAATGGCCATAGTATCATCGCGCACATTTCAGGACGAATGCGTAAGCATTATATTCGTCTGGTGCCTGGTGATAAGGTTGAGGTTGAGATGACCCCTCACGATCTTACAAAGGGACGAATCAGCTTCCGCCTACGTGACGATCGACCCTCAAGGTCGGTAGTTAAATATTAACGGTAATCCCGGGTTTACTCGGGAAGGGAGATTTAAGCACTCTATGAAAGTTCGTGCAGGTGTGAAAAAAATCAGTCCCGATGATAAGTTCGTTCGCCGCAAAGTGACCGACTATATATCATCAACAAGAAAAAAACCTAAGAATAAGCAAAGGCAGGGTTAAGCATGGCTCGAATTGCTGGGGTAGTTATCCCAACAGAGAAGCAGGTGCAAATTGCGCTCACCCTATATTTACGGTATTGGGTACCAAAGCACGCTTCGAGCATCCTTGCGGCGGCTAAAATTGAGCCGACCACTCGGGTGAAAAGATCTCACCGAGGCTGAAGAAAACAAGATTCGCGAAATTATTGACAGCGAATACACCGTTGAAGGTGATCTCCAGCGCTTGGTGGCAAATAATATTAAGCGCTTGAAGGATATCAACGCCTATCGCGGTCTTCGCCACAAAGCAGGACTGCCAACACGCGGACAGCGGACTCGTACGAATGCACGAACTCGCAAGGGTCGCGCCATCGCCGTGGGCGGTACACAACCAAAAGCAGCAAGTAAGACCTAAAGAAAGGACTAAGAAATGGCAGACGCAAAATCTACCAAGAAGAAGCAGCGCCGATCAGTCCCAGCTGGTCAGCTGCACATTCAGGCAACATTTAACAATACTATCGTTACTTTTTCCGACAAGAAGGGTAACGTACTAACCGCTTCATCAGCTGGTGCGTGTGGTTTCCGTGGAAGCTAAAAAAGGTACAGCCTATGCTTCACAGGTTGCTGCTGAAAAAGCTGCTGAAGCTGCGAAAACTCAATACGGCTTGAAATCTGTTGACGTTTTCGTGAAAGGTGTCGGCTTGGGTCGTGATGCCGCTATTCGTGCGGTCAGCGCCTTTGACATCTCAGTAGAAAGCATTAAGGACGTAACTGGCGTGCCTCACGGTGGTGTTCGTCCACGAAAGGCAAGGAGGGCATAATTATGGCACGAGATAATTCACCAATTGTCAAGCAAAGCCGCCGCGAAGGTTATGCGCTTCATCCAAAAGCACATAAAATTTTGGCGAAAAAATCTGGCATTCCAGGTCAGCACGCACATGGTCGTCAGAATAAGCCAAGCCTATACGCTACGCAGCTACGTGAAAAGCAAAAAGTTCGCCGGCTTTACGGCTTGGTTGAAAAGCAGTTTGCTCGGCTGATGAACGAGGCAACGCGCGCCCAAGAAGGTTTGGCGGGTGAGAACCTATTAAAGCTACTGGAGCGCCGCTTGGATAACGTCGTTTATCGTTCTGGATTCGCTGTTAGCCGCCGCGCTGCTCGTCAGTTGGTTAGTCATGGACACTTTGAACTAAACGGCCGTCGCGTTGACATTCCATCGATTCGGGTTAAGGCTGGCGATGTTATTACTGTTCGTCCAAAGAGCACCAAATCTGAATACTTTACGCACATTGACGATGTAATCAACAATTCAATCCAAGGCCCACTGAGCTGGCTAAAGAGCGATAGCAAGAAGCTGAAGATTGAAGTGACTGGTTTGCCAAAGCGCGAGGAAGCAGAAGCTGACATCAACGAGCAATTAATTGTTGAGTATTACTCACGATAAAAGAAGGGTTAGGGAAGAATTATGGCAAAAGCAATTTACAATCCAGCACTCGCGAGCGTTGATGACATTTCAGCGACCAGTGCTACTTTTCTAATCGAACCGCTTCACCCAGGCTACGGTAATACTCTTGGCAACTCACTACGTCGCGTTCTGCTATCAAGTGTTCGTGGTGGTGCGATTGTCGCTTTCAAAATTGAGGGCGCAACTCACGAGTTTACCACCGTTGAAGGTATCAAAGAAGATGTTGTTGACATCATGCTTAACCTGAAAAACGTTCACTTGCGCGTATTTACTGACGAACCAGTTGAATTACGTCTTGAAAAGTCTGGCGCCGGCGAAGTAACTGCCGCTGACATCAAGACAAATGCTGATGTTGAAGTCGTCAACCCAGAGCAAGTAATTGCTACAATTGACGATCCAAACAAGCATTTAGTGATGGATTTGGTTGTAGAAGCAGGTTGTGGCTACCAGACAATTGAAGAGTCGAGCGAGAACCGTTTGCACAGTGACATGATTGCTATTGATGCAATGTATTCACCGGTGTTGCGTGTTCGTTACAAAGTCGACTCAACTCGCGTTGGACAAGAGACAAACTTGGATAAACTAGCAATTACCGTTGAAACCAACGGTACAGTCACTCCACGCGAGGCGTTTGAAGAAGCAGCGGCAATCCTGGTTAACCAATACACAGCTTTAGCAGGCAACACCATGGTGACTGGTGCGCCAGCACTTGGCACGACCAAAGACGATGAAGAGTCAGAACTGGCTATGTCAATTGAAGAATTAAACCTAAGCGCCCGCACGACGAACGCGCTGATTAACAATGAAATCCGCACGATTCGCGACCTGGTGACTTTGACTGAGCAAGATTTGCGAGAATTGAAAGGTTTCGGTTCAAAGGCACTAGACGAAGTACGTGACAAGATGGCGGAGTTGGAGTTTTAACTATGCATAGACACGGATATCAAGGGCGCAAGTTCGGCCGCGAGCGTGATCAGCGACGAGCCCTACTCAAAGGTCTGGCTACCAGCTTGGTTGAGTACGGAAAAATCGAGACCACCTTGCCAAAGGCTAAGGAACTAAAGCGTCACATTGAAAAAATCATCACCAAGGCTAAAAAGGGCGACCTAGCAAGCCGACGCCAGGTGATTGCAGCATTAAGCACACGCGCCGCTGCTTACAAACTAGTTGATGAAATCGCACCACAGCTAAGTGGTCGAACCAGCGGACACGTTCGCGTTGAACGAACACGTTTGCGAGTCGGCGACGGCGCTCAAATGGCGATCATCGAGTTTGTCGACGATATTAAACCAATGCCAAAGGAAGGAAAAATAAGATGAAGACTTATTCACAAAAACCATCTGAAGTTTCTCGCCGTTGGGTATTGTTTGACGCTAGCGAATTACCACTTGGACGTTTGGCTACAGAAATTGCCAAGCATTTGACTGGTAAATACAAGCCAACTTACACTCCTCACATTGACGGTGGCGACTACGTAGTTGTTATCAATGCTGCGCAGACAGTTGTTACTGGATACAAGGAAACTGATAAGTATTACTATCGCCACAGTGGTTTTCCCAGGTGGAATTAAGGAAACGCAATTCAAAGAAATGCGCGAACGCCACCCAGAGCGAATTATTGAAGAAGCTGTTAAAGGGTATGTTGCCAAAGAATAAATTGCAAGCAGAGCGCCTAAAGCGTCTACGCATTTTTGCTGGCAGCGACCACGCTCACACAGCACAAACACCAGAGAAAGTTGAGGTAAAGTAATATGGCTGCTGATACTTATTTCTACGGCCTAGGACGACGCAAGAGTGCTTCAGCAAGCGTTCGCCTACTTCCTGGCAAAGGCACTATCACTATCAACGGCAAGCCTGCTGCTGAGTACCTGGACGGTAACAAAACTCTTCTAGCAGAAGTAACCGATCCACTTGCAATTGTCAGCAAGCAAAAAGAATTCGACGTTACTATCCTAGTTAAGGGTGGCGGTCTGGCTGGTCAAGTTGACGCTATCAAGCTTGGCATTGCAAAGGCTTTGACAGCCGCTCACGCTGACCTACGTCCAGTTCTGAAGAAGGCTGAGCTATTGAAGCGTGACCCACGCGAGAAAGAGCGCAAGAAGTACGGTCTTCGTTCTGCTCGTAAGCGCGAACAATTCTCTAAGCGTTAGTACAGAAAAGGCTATCACAAAATACTCCGTTTCACATGCAGGCGGAGTATTTTCATAGTATACTAAAAATATGTTGGACAAGATTATCCATCGCTGGTTACGGATTCCGTATGCATTGAACGTACATTATTTTTCTCGTCCAGAAAAACCGAAAGCGACGATTTTACTTATTCATGGATTAGGCACATCCTGGAAAACATGGACGCCCCTGGAGCCGTATTTACCAAAGGGTACGCGAGTTATAGCAATTGATATGCTGGGATTTGGCAATTCGCCCAAGCCTGATTGGAAATCCTACAATGTTCACGACCAAGCCGCAAGTATTGTCGCCACTTTGCGTAGGGAATTCATAAATAACGTCGATATTGTCATCGGTCATTCTATGGGGTCGCTGGCTGCCGTAGAGCTCGCCAAGCAATATCCGAAGTTAAGCAAGTCGCTGATTTTGTGTAGTCCGCCGATATATTATCCGAGGGTTGACGAAAAAATTCATCATCCAGAGAAGATTTTGCGTGCGCTTTATGAGTTTTTTTCAATAGTCATCCACGCAGTTCGAAACGCTTTTTTTGCAATTCGCTGATCGGCACAATATTTGGCCTGACGCTGGATTTAAGGCTGATGAAGTTACCGCCGAATCCTTCTTGACAGCCTTGAACACCGCGATTATCAATCAGACGACAATGAATGACATCACTAAGCTTACTCTTCCGATTGCTATTTTTGTCTGGAAAAACTCGACCCACTGATTGTCGAGAGAAACCTGAAGAAATTAGCAAAAGATCATAACAATATCGCTCATACGTCAATGGCAACTCAGCGACATGAAATAACCGATAAATATGCGAAGAAGCTGTCGGAAATTATGAAAGAGTATTTGGCAGGAAAATATTCACCAAAAACAAATCGCCCTATAGCAAAGTCCAAACGAGGAAGCTTATGATTGAAGTAGAGTCCAAATTCAAATTAGCGTCTGATATTACTCGCGATAATCTCATCGCCATACTAAAAAGCCAATTCATCGCACCAATCTCAAGCAAACGCCAAATTGATACAGTATTTTTATTGCCCGAGCAAGTTGATACGCCTATTGTTCCTGGCTCCAAAATTATGCGAGTGCGCGATGTTCTTAATCCGGAAACTGGTGAGCTGCAACGGAGCCTGATGACGCTGAAGGTCGAGGGACAGGCAAAGCTAGTGTCTGATGAATATGAATTTGCGGTTGATGACGGAAATGCGGCGCGCCAAATGCTCACAGCGCTGGGCTGGCAAGAAATCGTTACGGTTGATAAAGTCCGCCTTGAATCAAAAACCAAAGATTACACGATTTGCATAGATGAAGTTGCTGGATTGGGGTTATTTATTGAACTGGAGGTTTTGACCGAAGACAGTGCCGTCGTAAAAAATATTCAGCAGCAAATGTGCAATTTTCTGAAAAACCTGGATATCGACGGCAAATTATGGAAAATTCCGTACGACACAAGCATTAGAAATCTGCAAAATAACGTTAGTTAGCGTATACTTGATTAAATTTAGGAGGTCTTATGTCGGTTGAAATTAAAAGATCCAAAAAAGACATATCGGCTGTCTTTACGCGCGTGAAAAATAAATTAGCGCTAGTGCTTGCGGATAGTTCGCAAATTCATCATGTCGGCAGTACCGCGGTACTTGGTTTGGATGGTAAAAATATCCTAGATATCCTTATTTCTGCTAAAGATAGCGAACACATGAACGAGCTGCGGGACAAATTGGAGCAATTGGATATTTTCCTTCATTAAATCCAAGTTCCCGTCAAGGGTATATCTTCCTGGCGTCCCGACAAGAAGAAACTGGCGAGGGCGATACTCATATTCACCTCGCGGTCGCGAATACTGAAACGCACGATAACTTCTTAATTATCAGAGATTATCTAAGGTCTCACAATGACGAAGCTGATCAATATTCAAAGATAAAATATCAATATGCCAAGCAAGCAAATTACGACAGGTCAGCATATAAAAAACTTAAAGCAGCTTATGTCGATAAGTTATTGCAACGTGCCAGGCAGTGGAAAAATGGCGGCTAATCTCCTCATTCATATTCCGTACGATACAAGCATTAGAAATCTGCAAAAATAACGTTAGTTAGCATATACTTATTAGTATGAAACAAGAAAATAGTCCAATTTATTTTATCACTTCCAATCACAGCAAGTTCACCAGTCTTCAAGAACTCCTTCAGCCGCTTGGTGTTGATTTAAGGCAACTCGATTATGATTTTGACGAGGGGCGCGGACTAGACATTCAGACGATTGCCAAAAAGTAAATTATCTCAAGCCAAGAAAGCCTTCCCAGACAAGCGTCTGGTCGTTGATGACCGCGGTTTTTTTCATTCCGGCGCTGAAGGGTTTTCCGTACCGTTTGTTAAATTGCTACTGAATAGCTTTTAGCTATCCCGGCATTATCAAGTTAATGAAGGGTGAGACTGATCGTCGAGCTATTTTTTCTTTTGCGGTTGGCTATTTTGACGGCGAAAAAGACCGCATTTTCGTAGCCAACGAAGAGGGATTTATCGTTGACGAACCACGTGGCAATAATCTCCATGGCTGGACGGAATTGTTATATATTTATGGACATCCGAGCTTTCCTGGTCGTAGTTTGGCAGAATTGAACGACGAAGAATGGCAGGAATATCTGACGATAATTGAGAAAGTTGACGGGCTCGCGATGTTGAGGGATTATTTAATAGATGCTGAAAGCTGATAATAACCGCATACAACAGGCTATCATTGCTCGTGAAATCATTGATCTCTACCGAGATTCACAAGACAAAATCGGGACGGCTGCGTCGCTTGATGTATTGTGTTTTGCAATGGCGAGATTGACTGACTGCGATAAAGTTAACTATCCAACAATTGACTGGGATGATTTAGCAAGTAACTTTGATGGCATAGCAACATCCCAAAGTGATGTGTCAGCTATACGAAAGATAGAAAATGATATAGCGTCTACATATAAAAAATCTTTAAAGATTATAAAGCAACAACTAAGCTGAGCTAGGAAGAAAGACCGCCGCTCCTTAATGTCATTTTTACTAATCGTAGCCTCTGTGTTCGGTATGGTAATCGGTTTCGCTGTTTGTCTGGCTGAATCGCTGCATATTTATACTAAAATCGGGTTCTTAGCGATGGTAGAATTTATCATTTCGCCGCCAACATGGACAATATTATGGAAAGCAAATCCGATGGCTGTCCTATCGCTCTTATTTTTCAATTGGTTTATCTATTTACATCATTTTTATGGGTTTGGCACATATCCAAGCGAGCTGTTTTATAGAATATTTGCGGATTTTAGCCGTTGGTGTTACAATCACCCTATGACTATAACACAGCAATTCATCAGCACCGCCTGGCAAAGCACGCGTTTTCGCCGCGGCTTGTTGAATTGTTCGTAAATTTCTTCTGAAAATACCAACCATGACTAGAGGCCGCGCGCGGTCTTTTTTATATAACCCAAAGGAGAAATTATGAAGCAAAGAATAATTATCATCGGCGGCATGGGGCCGCAGGCAAGCTTGGAACTACACCGACGGATGATTCAGCAGGCGCTGGCAGATGGCGCGAAGGATGGCACGGATTTTCCGCATATAGTTCATTTGTCGCTGCCGGTTCCTGATTTTATCGCCAATGAATCGCGGCGCAGCGAAGCCTTGGAAATTATCATAAACGAGCTGAAAAATATTGACGCGTCGATGGACGACGTTATCATAATTGCCTGCAATACTGCGCATTTGTTGCAGCCCGATATTGAACAGCGGCTGAATATTCGCATAACTTCCATGGTGGATGCTGCAATTGATTATGTTAGCCGCCATTATAAAACAATTAGGCTGCTAGCGTCGCCGACAACCATCCGCACTGGATTATATGACAAGCCGTTGAAAGCCGCCGGAGTAACCGTATTAACGCCGGATAAGGACGAAGAACAAGCGCTGGGAGTGATAATTAGCGCAGTAATTTCTGGGCAAACAATACCTCAGGCAGCGCTGGATAAAATACCAATAACAACCCAGTACGAGCAGGCAAACGCAGTAAACTATATCAATAATTGCCCCAGCAGTCCGCCAGTATTATTAGGCTGCACCGAATTATCCTGCGCCTTCGCCGAAAAACCAAACACCATTGACCCAATGAACATTTTATTACGTTACTTAACAATCAAAGGAGTGTTATAATGAATACAATGAAACCATCCAAACCCGTCATCCTCACTGGCGTGCGCGCCAACAACAACATCCACATAGGTAATTACTTTGGGGCTATTTTGCCAATTATCAACATGGCGAAACGTCGCTCGGACGAATACGATATCAATTTATTTATCCCAGACCTTCACAGTTTTACGACGCCAATTGACCACAGCAAGTTATACGACAGCACCTTGAACAACGCGCGAGTTTATACCGCCGCTGGATCGCCACTGGACAACCCCTCCATTCATCTTTATCGCCAAAGTCGCATTCCGGCGCACAGCGAACTGGCGTGGATTCTGGATTGCTTCACTGGATTTGGCGAGATGAGCCGAATGACACAGTTTAAGGATAAATCGCGCAAATTTATTGATAGTAAAATGCCTGAAGATGAATTGACTAATGAACAAAAGGCATGGGACACAATACATACAAACGTCTCCGTTGGGCTATTTAACTATCCCGTTCTGATGGCTGCCGACATCTTGCTTTACGGCGCGACTTACGTGCCAGTTGGCGACGATCAAACTCAGCATTTGGAGTTTACGCGTGATATTGCTGAGCGAATGAATCGTAAGTTTGGCGATCTATTTATCGTGCCAAAACCCGTAATTCAGCAACATCAATTCTTCGGAAAAGACCAAGGATTGAGGATTAAAGATCTCGTGAATCCAGCGAAGAAAATGAGCAAATCTGACGAGAGTGGCAAGGGAATTATCTTCCTTTCCGACGATCCAAAATCGGCACATAAGAAAATAATGAGCGCAACAACAGATTCAATTGGTAAAGTTCAATATGACAAGGAAAACCAGCCGGGAATTTCTAATTTACTGGAGATTTTGACTTTGGTTCGACAAGACGCTGGCAGGGAAGTTACTTTGGAGCAGACCGCCAACGAGTACTTCGGTATGGATCGTTATGGCGATTTCAAGCGAATCGTGGCTGACGAAGTTGCGGAATTTTTTTGGAGAATTTCCAGAATCGGTTTGCGGCAGTTGATGAGCAAGCGATTGAGGAGAAGTTGGCTTCCAGTGAAAAAGATATGAATGTCGTCGCTAATGAAACTTTGTATCGCGTTCAAAAAGCTGTAGGACTTCGAAAATAGGGAGCAAATCGCGTGAAAATATTACCTAGGACAGTGCTGAAAATAGCTAGATTATACAAACTGGCGGACGACAATACGCCCGTCAAGGCGCTGCGTCGGCTGGAAATTCAAACGGACGAGTCGCACGTTTTTGCGGAATTTATTTTGAATAAACAGCATTTTGCGCTGCTTTTACGGCTCGATTGTTGACGAAGAATCTATTGACGAGCTGTGGACGGAAAAACCAGATAATGCCGAGATTTTACCGAATCCACTAGATCCAGAATTTATCGAAACGCCATTCCAGGGAAAGTATGTCATAATGTTCCGAATTTCGCCAATCAAAGTGCGCTTGGATATTTATTTATCGACCAAATTCGACACGACAATTTCCCGGAGTCTTTGGCAAAAATACATAAAAAGCTGGATACGTTTCGGTTAATAATAAAGTCGTGACGACGCCAAAATTTGAGGTTGATGAAACTGATGAGATTGCGCTTAATTTGCCAGAAAAAGAGCAGGCGGACGTTGACTTGCCGATTTTATACGAGGATGATGATGTGATTGTCGTTAATAAGCCAAGCGGACTGCTGACACACGCGAAGGGCGGACTTTCTGATGAGCCGACGGTTGCGGAAATAATTCGCCCCAAAACCTCATTCGCAACGGACACGGATCGTCCGGGAATTGTTCATAGGCTTTGACCGCGATACTTCGGGGCTGTTGATTATAGCCAAAAACTCAGAATCTGCCGCGCATTTACAGAGGCAATTTGCCGAGCGAACCGCCAAGAAAACCTACATAGCGATAACCGACGGCAAGCCAAAGTTGAATGCCGCAAAAATTGATCTGCCAATTGGTCGCAATCCTTCAGCGCCGAGCACTTTTCGTATAGATCCGAACGGGAAACCAGCTCAGACGACTTACCATGTTTTGGCGGAAAATGATACTCAGTCGCTCGTGGAACTGAAGCCGACCACTGGTCGAACTCATCAATTGCGCGTCCATTTGGCTCATTTGAATGCACCGATTCTTGGCGATCGAGTTTACGGAAAGTCTTCGGATTGTCGTATGATGTTGCATGCTCAAAAATTAGAGATAACTTTGCCGTCTGGCGAGAGAAAAGTTTTTGAAGCCGCAGTTCCTGACGAATTCAAGAAGTTCTTCCCAGAGGATTTATAGATGTCTGAAGTGATCATATCCGCTCGAGATGCTCAAAAAATCAACCAGATTTCATCGCAATTGCCTCACGCACTTTTGGTGATTGCGGATTACGGACTTGATGGGCTGGGCGTAGCTCAAATGCTAGCAAAAAATAGCGATACTTTTCACTTGAAACCGCTTCCAGAAAAGCAAACCATATCTGTCGATCAAATCCGCGAGCTCATTTCTATGCTCCGAACTTACGCCATAAATCGTCGGGTTATTGTCATTGACGAAGCCGATTCAATGACCGAGCCATCGCAAAATGCATTCCTGAAAGCGCTGGAAGAACCGAATAAAAATACCAATTTTATCCTTGTCGCGAAAAACCCGAAGTTGATGCTTGATACTGTTAGATCTCGTTGCCAGACGTTGACGCTTCATAAAACGACATCCGCCCAAGATAAAAAACTGCTTGAAAAGTACAATTTAAACCCAGCTTCCAGCCAGCAAATTCTTTTCCTCGCGGCTGGGCGACCGTTGTTAATTAAGGAATTGGCGGAAAATCCAGAAAAATTCGCCGAATATCGACAATTAGCCACCGACGCAAAGCAAATTTTAGCCACGAATCGGGAATACGACACGCTTAAGAATCTCGCCAAATACTTTTTCTGACCGCCAAAAAGCGATACTACTAACGGATATTATAATGAATATGATTCGTTTTCAGGCTTTATCTCACGGGATGAATCCGTCGCTTGAGGAGCAACTTGAAAAAACCACCTCTGTTGCGAGCGCGTTAAAATCTAATGCCAACGTCAGGCTGGCGCTGACGCAACTTGTGATATAATAGTATAGATATGTTTGGATTACTCCTCATTCTGATTTTTAATGATTTGGGCGATTTTTTTATCATCCGTCAATCAAAAGAAACTGGCGATTTGCCAACTAAGATTACTAATAAACTTGATCAATTATGGGAAATTGCCCAGGAATCAATTCGCGAAAATAAATATTTGCGAGCGGAAAAGGCTCTACTTACAATTTTGCGAGTTGATGAGAAAAACGCCACGGCGTACAACCGTTTGGGGATTTTATACGCCAAGCAGCGCGCATATAAAGACGCCATCGAGTGTTTTGAGATTGCCCAGAGCCTGGAGCCAAGCGCCTCCAGCCTTCATAACGTCGGCTTAATTTACTACGAAACAGAGAATTACGAAAAGGCATCGCTAGCATTCGAGCAAGCACTGGAGATGGAAGATGATTTGGCAGCACGCTACATTGCTTACGCTAAGGTTCAGGAAAAAATAGGAAATACGAAGAAGGTTATTAATGCATTGGAAAAGGCTGTCGAATTAGAGCCGATTCCTCAGACGTTGAAGATTTTAGCGGAAGCATATGACAATGCCGGACAGGCTGAATTAGCTGAAGAATTACGCAAGAAAGCTACGAAAATGCTAACTCCGACGGCACCGTCAAAGAAAGCCGACGCGCCACGTCCACGCCAACAGCGTAAAATACATCAACCACGAAAAATAGTTATGTAAACTCTTGTCACAGAGAGAAAAAATTGATAAAATAAATTCAGTTGCCGCTTTAGCTCAGTTGGCTAGAGCAACGGTTTTGTAAACCGTAGGTCCTCGGTTCGAGCCCGAGAAGCGGCTCCACATCACGCTGGAATCGTGTAGTGGCAATCACAGGAGACTGTAAATCTCCCGCCGTAAGGCTTCGTAGGTTCGAGTCCTACTTCCAGCACCAAGATTGAATTATCGCCTTTACGGGCGATTTTTTTAGACAAGAAAAGAGTATAATATTGACTTTTATAAACATATGTGCTATTATATGAATATGTTTGAATTTACAAAATCTATTCTGGCATTATGGAATAGCGAAAAACCAACGATTGAAACTACAATACGCTTATATTATGTTAGCCATAATCGGGCTGGCTGTAGCGGGATTATTGACATTATTTAACGCTTCATCGGCGCACTTGGCGGCATCAGTTTCAGGAATATTGTTCGTTACATTCTTAGTCAATAGCGTAGCGTGGGGAATAATAGAGGCATTTGTTACGCCGAAGCTACCAAAAGAAGCCAGCACGCCAGCCAAAAAAATCCATTCGTAAAAATAGCCCAGTTGATTAAATACGGCTTAATGTGCTAAAATTAAGCCTGTTACGCCGCGATAGCTCAGTTGGTAGAGCGCATCCATGGTAAGGATGAGGTCTCGGGTTCAAGCCCCGATCGTGGCTCCATATGAAACACGGATTCGCAGAGATGCGGATCTTTTTTATTTCGCCTTCATTAAGTTTATAAATTTAACTGGTTTTCCTTTTTCCCAATCCATAATAAAGACATATTTGCCATTATGCTTAAAGTGATCATTATTTTTTTACACCCAGTACACTCATTCTTAATAATCTTTTGGAGATTCGCCCCATAATTTGATCATAGGGGAATTTCTTTTTCTATCACTTCATGGCGGCAACTCATCGGTATCACGTTTTTAATCCCATCCATCTGGAAAATGTTCCAAGAAATAATTTCCGCGATCTGCAATAACATTTCCATTTTTTCTTTTGATATTTTCCTGTCAAGATTTATCTTATCCTCAGGGAATTTGTCATTCCAGTAGTCGATGAAGGTATATAAAAGGTTCTCTCTGGCTAGTAGAAGATTATCACCTTGCCATTCATATCCGTAAGAGCATTGAAAAGCAACAACCGCCCATTCCAACCATTCTTTCTTATCATTACAATACGAACCGACAACTTGAAGTTTACGGTCTAAAAATCCCACTCTGTCAGACAGTTTCAATACTTTTTTTCCGCTGGCGGCATTGTATCGACCGACTATAAACGGCGCCTCACCACAGGTTATCTCCAGACGAAGTTCTTTGACGTAATCCCTCCAATTACTCTCGTCTGCAGGCCAATTTCCTGAACTCCAGTCTATCTGTCTATTCATCTGACTGACAATATTCTTTGGCGTAAAAACCTCAGCCTTATCCTTTGTGCGGCTTTTTTGCTCTTCCTTTGATTTGGCAATTCTGGGCTGTATTAAATACGTATTTGACCCCGTGATGTCTAAAATCGATATTTCTTGCTTTGGATTATGCCCAGCATAGGAATCAGTAGCCCACAAGATATTATGCGATTTTCGCTTTGTCGTCCGCGTCCTGTCCAGTAAAAGAACATCCAGCAAGTCGCCGTGGCGGCGAATGGTGTTTTCAAGGATATCAACAGCAGAGTCTGGCATGTAATTTTATTCCATCGGGCGAACTTTTTCTTCTATGAAGGCAATTTCTTTATCGCTTAGATTATATTTTTTATACAACTGCTTATCAACCTCTTCAATAGATTTCGACCAATCAATATCTGATTTCGGAGTGAAGTCCTGAATTGGCACATATTTATATGTAGTCGTCGAGTGCTGCGTAGTTTTCAATATTCCAACCATCGTTCGGAAGAATTTCGTTTTTATATACTTCAGCAAAGCCTCAGCCTCAAATTTAGTATTAAAACATCCAATTCTCAAATAAGTTTCTGTACATATCTGTATCGGCGAGCCGAGTATCGGCGACGGTATGGTCTCACCTATAGCTCCGCATCCGTAAGCATATGGTATGAACACTTTCCACCTGCCTATCGTATCACCCCCTGCAGGAACGGGATAGTCTCTAGGGACGAACCTAGAAGTCCTCTTGGTTTTATATAGACCAATTATTTCTATATCATCATCTTTCTGTTTTTTGATATTTACAGGTGGCAAATTATATTTAGACTGACTAGTGAAAAGTCGGTGCGCAAGCCGTACGGCTTGAGCACCGAAACGATTTTTTGCATATTCTGTTCTTTAAAGTCAACTGTTTCTTTTTTCACTTTCCCTAAAAATATCAGCAAGCTCAGCATACGGAATAAAAATCCCAACCCCTTCTTCATCGAGAAACTTATGCATAGTTTCTTCCGACGCAGTATCCTTGACAGTTATTTTTGCCTTTCCTGTATAATTTCTATTTCGTACAAAGTAGCAAATTCCTCCCTTTATATCATTATTAGGAAAAAAATATCTTTCGAATCCATAAAATAATAAAATGATTGTATTTGATGATCTTTAAGCATACTTTCTGTGAACTTCTTTAAGCCTTTACCTGCACCCATAGCCCATCGCGACGGTATAACAAGACACTGAATATCACTGAAATTCTTAGACTCCTCGACGAAATACTGATATATTGGGCTAGCGCTAGCGTTAGCTGAACCGTCAGCTCGAGCTCCATTGTCATTTTTCCTGATACGGCGGATTTCCAACTACTGCAGTAAATCTCATATTTAATGTTTCTCCCTTTTTAAACGCGTCAGTTAAATCTAATTGTTTAAGATTGCTATCATCAATACCTGAAAATGTCCCGTAAATGTACTTGCGTGCGATATTGTAGATAATATTCGTTGGCGCAAATCCATAAAGCTGCTTCTCAAGGATGTGTTTTACTCTTTCTGATTTGTCTGGTATTTTACTCTCAAGTCCTCTGTTTAACCTCTTTGCTATTTCCGTAAGATACAAGCCACTCTTTACATATAAATCCGCAAATGTCGCGTTTGGATCTTCAAATATGCCAGGGTTATTTTCTTCCAACAAATCAAGCATTTTATTCACAACTCCCCTTGGCGTAAAAATCTGATTTGTTTTTAACGGGCGAATGTAAGAGAAAATATCTTCTTTGGCGCCAGGGGAAAGGTAATCCGCAATTTCCTGTCGCTTCTCCTCAAACTCTCGAATGGCGGCGTTAAATGTATAGCGATCAAAAATCCTTCGAATGTTTCGCCGGTTTCTGGATTTGTCCATGGTACCCGAATTTTACGGAAATCATCTTTTGTAAATGGCTCACTGTCTTTTTCTGTGAATAATTCCTCAAAATCCTTGTCAGAAACAGTATCCTCGATGTTATCTAACGTGATTTTATCTACATCTGTACTGGCAGCCATAATGAATGAAGGAATAGCGCGAGTAAATGTACGCAATTTCCTCCTAATTTGGTCCATTTCAGACTTTTCTTCTTTTTCGTAATTATCTTCCTCTTCACGAATGACGGTATCGTTAGGGAGATCTTTCTCAATTATATTCGCCAGGCTATCCGCTAACTTATCCTGAGCTATTCTGTCTGCTATATCGCCAGACACAAACTCTTCTGCCGCTTCTTTGACCTTTTCGCGGAGCCCATTTTTAATACTGTCAAGCTCTGTCTTTGAGGGAGAATAGGAATCTTTATATTTCCCAAGGAGCTCAGATATTTCAGGCATACAGTCAGCGGTAATTTTTTCAACGATCTCATCTGCCTCCATATCCGAATCAACCGCAGACAACACGATATCCTGCATCCTTGAAGTATAAATCTTATTGCCGAGTAGTTTATCCTTATTTACAGATATTCTGTGATCTCGATTCTTCTTACGATCTGGGTCATGCTGAACCTCTTCACTTTTAGTCTGCTTATCAGTATCGCTAGTTGAAGGAGCCTTATTCAGTGCCGCAATCACTTCAGAAGGAATATTGAAGACGTTGTTAATATTTACAAATAGAAGATTAGTAACAAAACCGCGGTTCACAACCTCCTTTGCGACGATGGCTTTAGGGAAAGTCAAAACTTGCTCTGCATCCAATTCGATCATCTTACCAGATCCATCTTCCGCCAAGACAGGGAAGTAGTTTAGTAATTCTGCTACGTTCTGCTCTCTGATTTTTTCTGTAGCTTCACCTCTGGCTACGTCCGCCAATAGGCTGTTGGCGAACTTGTCATAAACTTTAAGCACGCGATTCGGCGAGAAATCAAAGACGTAAGCCGACTTTTTACGACAGAGATTGCCATTATTATCTATAAATTCATACGGGTTCTGAGAACGGAATATTGCCTGCATATACAGCGACTCAGATTTAATATCAGACAGCATAAGCACAGCAGACCACTCTTTAATGGTAACTCCAGTTGTCAATTGCCCGACAGATAAAGTTATGGTGCGGTCATTCTCCTTAATAGCCTTTTTAACCCTACTCAGAGCTTTCTCGTTAGCTGCAGTATCCTTCATTTCATCTTCAGATGAATTACTATCAGACTGAGATCTTCCATTGCCCGCAGCAAGCACTATTTTATATTCACTAAATACTGGGTGATGGCGCAACATTTTCTCCATAGCCTTCGCTGAAGCAACACGGTTTCCTACCAACCAAAACGTGTGTTTTAACTGGTCTCTTAACTCAGGGGTTGAGAATGGATATTTTTCATTTGAAGTTAATTGATTTAAGAATGTTGAAATATCATTCTCATGAACGAACTTGCCACTTGCGTCTGTTGCAAACATTTCATTCAACTCAAAAGCATAATCAATATTTTCATCGTCCATCTCCATGCCTTTTTCAAGCCGATCAGAGATAATATCGGACATCTTGTAGGTAAATAATCTCATATCTGGCAAATTAACGTGATCACCCGAATCATCCAGGTTCTTCAATTCTTCTTGCTTAGCTTTTTGCTCATCAATATAAGTCCAGTTAAATATCTGATTGTCCTTAAAAATGTCCATCCGCTATTGCCTTAAAAGGCGTTCCAGATAAATGCAGCGTAAACCTGCGCTTAATTTTTCCAAAAGCTTCATTAGTTCTGTCTGTATCAACACCTTCATGAGCCTCATCTATAATTAACAAATCCCACTTAAGATCCGCCACCCATTTTAATTTGTTATGTGGTCCACCAAAAGCCCTACCTCCTTTTAGATCCTGCAAACTTAAGAAGGTTATCTGCTTATCTTCACTTGATGAATTAGCCTTTATTAAGAAACTCGTCCCTAGACAAAGTTTCACGCTCTTTCAATGAATCCGCAGTCGAAATAAAATAATATCCGTCAATAAATTTATCGAAATCATCAAACCACGAATTAGCGATTGCTGGACGATTAGTAACTATCAAAACATTCTTAGCATTGAATTTTTTTGCAAAATCGTAAGAAGAGAGAGTTTTACCGAAGCGCGGTTTTGCGTTCCATAAAAATTCCGCCTCCTTATTTGGCGAAGAAAAATCTGTAGTCTGGTGAGATTTTGCATAAGCAAGGGTTTGAGAAACGGCACGTTCTTGCTCCTTTCTCAATTTATACGGACTTTTATCGGAAGATCGACTGAATAAATTGCCATTAGCGTAATTATCAAACAATTCTTTAGATTTTTCTGGCGTACCATTGAAGTAAAACCATTCCTCGCCCAATCCGCCATCATCCTGTTTTTTTACTCTTCTTGATTCCATTTTTTTACGTAATATTTATGAAGATCTTTGTCATTGAAGAATTCGTGAGTTGCGTTAGAAAAAAAGAACTAGCACTCCACAATTTCTCATATCGCAATTTTACAGCCGCAGTCTTAGTCTGTTCTAATATTCGCGAATCAACGTCTTTACGTTCTGTATATCCGACTTTTTGCCAGCCTTCATTAGCTGGAAGATCTGGCAAAATATAAGAGTATATTTGAGGATAAATCCTCTTTGTGGTTTTTATTATTTTCTTATCATCATTCATAAATATCCTCCACAGTCACTAAGTGAGTAACCTTTCTGATAATTATACTATAAAACGACCACCAAAAGCTTAGCTAATGATATAATCTTAACAAGGTTAGGAGAGTGTTATGACGAAACAATCGATAGGGCAGAGAATTGATAAAGTACGCGGGTCAATGCTGGGCGGGGCAATTGGCGATGCGCTCGGCTATCAAATAGAGTTTGAGCGTGACATAGTACCGAGGTCAACGACTCGATTTACAGATGGGATTGGTGTGATTTCAGACGATACGCAGATGACGCTATTTACAGCTTGCGGACTTTTATGGCGAGCTACGCGACTTCAAACGCGTGGCATAGCGCCGCTTCCGTCGGAGGCGATATATTTGGCATATTTGGATTGGCTTGATACGCAACAAAAAGCTGGACAGGTCGAGCACACGCCAGTAGCTTGGATAAAAAATATTCCAGAGTTAAACGCCGTGCGAAGTCCAGGAATGACATGCCTTGGTTCACTTTCCTCAGGGGAGATGGGAACGTTAGAAGGCGGTCTCAATGGCAGTAAAGGCTGCGGTGGAGTTATGCGAATTGCGCCGATTGCCCTGTATTGCGAAGAAGACGTTGTTGGTGAAATTTCCGCCAAATCTTGCGCGCTGACTCACGGACATCCTCTGGCAATTCTTTCTGCGTATGCGCTGGGATATATAATTTATTACGCACTGGACGGAAAATCGATAGAAGAAGCCGTGCAAATCGCAATCCAGAAAATGAACGACTGGACTACCGAGAAAGTTTACGGAGATCAAGATCCTTTTGAGATTGGTTGTGATAGCGAAAAAGCTGAGCTGACCAAACTGTTTAATAACGCCGTTCGCTTAGCCAAATCTGACGTTGAAGATCAAGAAGCTCTTTATCAACTCGGAGAGGGTTGGGTCGCCGAAGAGTCGGTTGCGATTGCTATTTATTGCTCGATCAAGTACCAAGATGATTTTGAGGAGGCGATTATTGCGGCGGCAAATCACGACGGAGATTCGGACTCAACGGCGGCAATAACTGGAAATATCGTTGGGGCGAGGGTCGGCTATAAAAACATACCGGATTATTACAAAGATAATATTGAACTCAAGGATGTAATATTGGAACTTGCAGATGATATGGCAAAAAATATGCCGCTTAAAAAGATTGACGACAGACACCTTGAGCCGACGGATGAATGGCTGGATAAATATTTATACTTGGAAAAGAAAGATTAGAGTCCGCGCCTTATCAATTGGCGAAGTAAGCATAAAAAAACTAGTA